>Ga0155289_116_pt1 | contig 5350 bp, 4 predicted proteins | sample RifCSPhighO2_02_FD_106257 | JGI IMG/M metagenome (GOLD analysis project Ga0155289, IMG submission 106257) | Candidatus Nomurabacteria bacterium RIFCSPHIGHO2_02_FULL_37_45 | reverse complement strand
TTTATGTATGGAGAGGATGAGTGGGGGTAAAGGGTGAGAGGTGAATTATTGGGCAAAAAATGTTATATTATGGGCATGTATTTAGATTTAGTAAAAATTTTCATACCAACAACATTTGCTTTTTTTTTAGGTATATTTTTAACCCCGATTGCCACACATTTTTTCTATAAATACAAAATGTGGAAAAAATATTCCAGAAACGGTGGTGAAGTTTCTGAAGAATTTCGGAAAATTCATAAAGAGCACAAAGAACATCAAGAGCTAAGTACTCCGCGCGTGGGCGGAATTATCATTTGGGTTTCGGTGTTGTTCACTACTGGGCTTTTTTCTTTGGCATTAACTTTATTTCCTTCCACAAGCACTGAAAAAATGAACTTCTTGAGTCGTAATCAGACCCTGATACCGTTTTTCACTTTATTTATAGGATCTCTGCTTGGACTTTGTGATGATTTTATTCAAATTTACGGAACAGGTAAATTTGCTCGTGATGACAAATCTTGGCGAAAATGGAAAATTTTTCTAGTAACTTTTTTTTCTTTTTTGATAGGTGTTTGGTTTTTTTACAAATTAGGCATGACATCTTTTCACGTTCCATTTGGAGGAGAAATTTATTTAGGAATTTTAATTATTCCATTTTTTATAATAGTCACGTTGGCGACTTTTTCCGGCGGAGTGATTGATGGGTTGGACGGGCTCTCCGGCGGGGTACTGGCCTCTATTTTTGCCGCTTACGCGGCGATAGCTTACGCGAACAACCAGATAGACATCGCGGCTTTTTCGGCGGTTACGACCGGGGCAATCTTGGCATTCCTATGGTTTAATATTCCGCCGGCCAGATTTTATATGGGCGAGACTGGTATTATGGGGCTTACGATTACCTTAGCGACACTAGCATTTTTAACTGATTCGGTTCTAATTCTTCCTATTGTAGCATTGCCGCTTGTCATCACATCTGGCTCAGATATCTTGCAAATGTTGTCAAAAAAATTAAGAGGTGGCAAAAGATTGTTTAAACTTGCGCCGATACACCATCATTTCGAAGCAATTGGCTGGCCATCTTATAAAGTTACAATGCGTTTTTGGATTTTGTCGGTTATTTTCGCTATTGTTGGTATAATTTTAGCAATTGTAAGTAGATGACCCTTCGACTAAAACTCAGGCCTTCGGCTCTGAGGCTCAGGCTCGAAGAGGTCATGGTGAGTAATATCGAACCATGAAAGAAAAAAAAGCAGACAAATTTTTTTTAATAATAATATTCCTTCTTATTACTATTGGAGTTTTGATGTTTGTTTCTGCATCCTTGGGAATTTTGGCTAAAAATGAAAAAACTTTTTTCTCAGTGCTTTTCAGCCAACTGATCTTGGGTTTAGGTTTAGGACTTGTTGGTATGTATCTTTGTTTTAAAATAAATTATAAGTTTTGGCGCAAATACTCCTTTCTTATTTTCTTGGGGGCAATACTTCTCACTGCTTCTGTTTTTATCCCCCAGCTGGGATGGAGTCATGGAGGGGCGCAAAGATGGATTAAGCTCGGGTTTGTGTCTTTACAGCCAGTAGAAATTTTAAAATTCGGATTTATTATTTATTTTGCGGCGTGGTTATCTTGGGCTAAGAATAGAGTGCAGGATTTTAGATTCGGAATCTTGCCGTTTAGTATTTTACTTGCCATTATCGCCATAATTTTATTTAAACAACCCGATACTAAAAGTTTCATTTTAATTACAGTGACCGGAATTTCGATGCTTTTTATTTCTGGTGTTCCACTGAAGTATATTTTAGGCATTGCGGTGGGTGCATCATTTGTTTTAGGATCCCTTATATTTTTTACACCATACCTTCAAGAACGAGTAAAAACCTTTATTAATCCAGAAGTCGATCCGCGTGGGTCTTCTTATCAAATTCAGCAGTCACTTATTGCTCTCGGATCAGGTGGGATATTTGGAAGAGGGTTTGGTCAGAGTATTCAGAAATTTAGTTATCTTCCAGAACCACAAGGCGACTCTATTTTTGCAGTTTTGGGCGAGGAGTTGGGTTTTATTGGGGCACTTACGACGATATTTCTTTATTTACTTTTTACTTTACGTGGATTTCGCATTGCTAATAATTCACCGGACCTCTTTGGTAGACTTTTAGTCTCTGGAATTGTTATACTTATCACAGTGCAGTCATTTATGCATATTGCTTCCATTACCGGGGTTTTTCCATTAACAGGAGTGCCACTACCCTTCATGAGTCATGGAGGCACTTCATTAATGATAAATCTTATGGCAATGGGTATTGTGCTTCAAATATCGAAATTTTCCGCCAAAGGCGAGAGAGCTAAGAGTTGAAATAATAATAATTTATAATCCAATGAAAATAGTATTTACGGGCGGTGGAACAGGCGGACATTTTTATCCCATTATTGCTGTCGCTCAAAAAGTCAATCAAATAATCGATCATGAGAACATACTAAAAGCGAAACTCTATTATGTTTCCGACAGTCCTTATGACAAAGAAATGCTTTTTGAAAATGATATTTTGTATGAAGAAATAAATTCTGGCAAAATGCGTACTTATTTTTCTTTAAAAAATTTTGTTGATATCTTTAAGGTTTTTTTCGGTATCATAAATGCTATTTTTAAAATGTTTTCAATTTATCCAGATGTTGTTTTCGGTAAAGGTGGATATGCTTCATTCCCAGCGATTTTTGCCGCTAGAATTTTACGCATTCCAGTTGTGATTCATGAGTCGGACTCTGCTCCAGGCCGAGTAAATAAATGGGCCGGACATTTTGCCAAAAAGGTCGCTGTCTCTTTTCCAGAAGCTACGGATTATTTTCCTAAAGATACGACAGCTTGGACGGGTCAGCCAATAAGAACTGAAATAGAAAATCCCGCGGGGAGAAGGGAAGCACTTGAATATTTTAAATTGGAATCGGAATTGCCCGTTATTGTAGTTTTGGGTGGTTCTCAAGGCGCGGAGCTTATCAATAATACTATTTTAGACGCATTACCGAGACTTATTAATAATTATCAAATTATTCATCAAACTGGTGTAAAAAATTTCAAGATAGTTAGTGGACGAGCAGAAGTTGTTCTCTTAAATAATCCGCGCAAGCTCCGATATGTATCTATGCCCTTTTTAAATCCATTGATGATCAAAATGGCTGCTGGGGCAGCCACCATTATAATTTCCAGGGCAGGGTCAATGTTGTTTGAAATAGCATCTTGGGGTGTGCCGTCTATTTTAGTACCCATAACAAATACCAACTTAGATCATCAGAAAAAAAATGCTTTTAATTACGCTCGCGCAGGGGCCTGTAGTGTTATCGAAGAGATGAATATGACTGCTAATATTTTAAGTGGAGAAATTGAAAGAATAATAGGGAATAGAAAGGGTTACGAACTTATGGCGCAAAATGCAAAAATTTTCAATAAGCCAGATGCTGCCAAAAAAATAGCTCGCGCATTAGTAGACATAGCTTTGAGTCATGAGTAATAAAATACAATACAATAAAGTTGTAACTAGATTTGCTCCAAGTCCGACGGGGTTTATGCATATTGGCGGAGTTAGAACCGCTCTTTTTGCCTGGCTTTGGGCACGAAAGAACAACGGGACTTTTATTTTAAGAATTGAGGATACCGACAAAAAAAGGGAAGTGGAGGGGTCCATTGATCACATTATGGCTTCTTTGAAATGGCTTGGTATAGATTGGGACGAAGGAGTTGATATAGGTGGCGAGCATGCCCCATACAAACAATCAAAGAGACTCTACACGTATAAAAAATACGCAAACATTCTTGTCGAAAAAGGGCTTGCTTATGCTGATCCGTATTCAGAGGAAGAAGTCGCAAATTTTAGAAAAAGTGCTGAAGAAAATAAAAAACCTTTTTTATACAGAAAACATAGACCAGAGAATCCGCCTCTTTGGGATGGCTCAAAACCCCTTAGGCTTAAAACTAATGTAAAAAAGCATAAATGGCATGATCTGGTTCGTGGAGATTTAGAAGCAGGTGAGGAAGCAGTAGACGACCTTGTGTTAATAAAAAGTGACGGATATCCTACATATAATTTCGCGCACATCATTGATGATCTTTTAATGAAGGTAACGCATATATTTAGGGCAGATGAATTTATTTCTTCTACACCAAATTACTTAGCAATCTATGAAGCTCTAGAAATAAAAAGACCAGAATTTGTTACCCTGCCTCCAATTTTAGGAGAAGCTGGAACAAAAAAACTAGGGAAAAGGGATGGAGCAAAGGATATTTTAGATTATCAAAAAGAAGGATATTTACCGGAAGCGATGCTTAACTTTTTAGCATTTATTGGCTGGAATCCAGGGGAAGGGGATAATAGAGAAATCTTATCAAAAGATGAAATTATAAAATCTTTTGAAATAAAACATATACAAATTTCTGGAGCAAAGTTTAATGAAGAAAAGCTGGATTGGATAAATAAAGAGCATATGAAGTTGCTGTCACCGAACGAAATAGAAAAAAATATTTTGGAATGGTTGCCGGAGGATGGAATGCGTAATAGTAAAATTGCTCCGAAGCTTACCCCTCTTATCTTTGAGAGGATTTCAAAATGGGGAGACGTAAAGATCGTAGCAAGCGAATTTAAAAATTTATTTTATGCTATAGGATTTTCTGATCAAGAATCACCTGTTTGGAAGAATTTAGAAAATCACCCAGAAAAGTTTGATAAGACATCGGAATATTTACAAAAAGTTTTAGATTTATTGAAATCAGTGGAGAATTGGACCTACGTATCAGTGAAGGGCGCCATAGAAGACTACGCTAAAAAAGAAGGCAACGGAAATGTTTTTTGGCCAATGAGGTTTGCGCTCTCTGGAGAAAAAAAATCACCTGACCCGTTTAGTCTAGCAGAAGCATTGGGAAAAGTTGAAACTATGGAAAGGATTAGCAAACTTATTAATTTTTTGAGAGATATAACAAAACCTACCATAACAGATACTAAAAATATTTCAGCAAATGATCAAGACACATTTAATAATTCAAATAAAACAGGAGAAAGCACAAATGAAACTGAAAAAGTACTAAATGAATAAATGTGTTGTTTTAATAGAAATTTGTGCTATAATAGAGATATATGCTAGAAGTAAATTTTTTCCACATTTGTGACAACGTAATACTTGAACAGGGAACTGGCAAATTATCTATTATTGGCGTTTTCCAAAATATAAATGCCCAAAGTTTCCCGGCCATGCATCCTAGTATGAATGTTATTGTTGGTCTTGAAAATAAAAATGCTGGTCTCTATGATGTAGAACTTGTATTTTTAGATGAAGTAAGTGAAATATTAAAAGTTACATCAAAAGTTAACATAGGAGTAAATGGGAAGGG
>Ga0155289_118_pt1 | contig 7505 bp, 8 predicted proteins | sample RifCSPhighO2_02_FD_106257 | JGI IMG/M metagenome (GOLD analysis project Ga0155289, IMG submission 106257) | Candidatus Nomurabacteria bacterium RIFCSPHIGHO2_02_FULL_37_45 | reverse complement strand
GCGCCTTTTGAAATATTTCACCTAAAATTCCAAGCATGTCTTTGTCCGTAAAAACCTGATGCTTGGCAAGAAATATCAACTCTCCAGACACACGAATAACTGGCATGCGCCCGGCACCTAAATGTAAATCTGACCCACCTTCACGAATAACGGTTAAAATAAGTTCTTCAAGTTTTTTCTTATAATCCATTGTATTCAATTACAAATTTAAAATTACGAATTTTTAATTACTTTTGAGACTTTTTTAGATAAGATTTCCATCACCTGATTAATCACTTCTACTGGAGTAGAATTCGCCTTAACAATATACCCAGCGACCCCCAAGCTATTACCCCGATCAATGTCTGACTGTTGACTCTTGTTAGACAAAATTACTTTCGTAGAGTTTGGAGATAGATTGTTCTGATTTATTTTTTCCAACATTTCAAAACCATCCATTTCGGGCATAATTATGTCTAATAATATAACGTCAAAAATAAGCCCGCTTTTGAGTTTCTCCAGAGCCTGCATGCCACTATCCGCCACACAAACCTCAAAATTACTCTGACTGAACTTGAGAGCATACATATCTAAAAGAAAATGATCATCATCAACTATTAAAATTTTTCTTTTTCCTCCTTCCATATATTTCTACCCTCTATTAATTAATAATATCACAAAATATTTTACAAATCTATTCATTCTCATTGCTAAAGCTATATACTTCTGTGAAAGGAATAACGCCTTCTATGGATTTCATCATTGCATCTTCTCTCATCATCAGCATTCCTTTTCTACGAGCTATTTTGTAAATTTCCCCATTAGTAGGACTTTTTAATATTACACCTTGCATTTCTTTATCTATTTCCAACATTTCAAAACCATCCATTTCGGGCATAATTATGTCTAATAATATAACGTCAAAAATAAGCCCGCTTTTGAGTTTCTCCAGAGCCTGCATGCCACTATCCGCCACACAAACCTCAAAATTACTCTGACTGAACTTGAGAGCATACATATCTAAAAGAAAATGATCATCATCAACTATTAAAATTTTTCTTTTTCCTCCTTCCATATATTTCTACCCTCTATTAATTAATAATATCACAAAATATTTTACAAATCTATTCATTCTCATTGCTAAAGCTATATACTTCTGTGAAAGGAATAACGCCTTCTATGGATTTCATCATTGCATCTTCTCTCATCATCAGCATTCCTTTTCTACGAGCTATTTTGTAAATTTCCCCATTAGTAGGACTTTTTAATATTACACCTTGCATTTCTTTATCTACTTTGAACATTTCAAAAACGGCAATACGCCCTTTGGTGCCAGATGGACATTCGCTTGAAGGCACAGTATCATACATCTGCCCTTTGATTCCAATTTCTTTTTTAAATTCACTCGGCAAATCTTTCATTTGCTCTTCAATTTGTATTCTAATATTCTCGTCCATTGGTATAAGTTTTCGTGAAGAAGGGCAAGTCATTCTAGCTAGACGCTGAGCGACAGATAAAATGAGAGTCGGCGCAATCAGATATGGATCAACACCCATGTCAACCAAACGAGGCACAGCGCCGATAGCATTATTGGTATGCAAAGTGGAGAGAACAAGGTGTCCGGTTAAGGCCGCTTGAATAGCGAGTTGCGCTGTCTCTTTATCGCGTATTTCTCCAACCATTATTATGTCTGGATCTTGACGAAAAATAGAACGCAGTCCTGAGGCAAAAGTATATCCGATCTCTGGCATTACCTGCGACTGATTAACATCGGGCATATGATATTCCACAGGATCTTCTAAGGATACGATATTGCTTTTTTCTTTATCAAGCTCATTCATCATTGAGTATAGAGTCGTAGATTTACCAGACCCTGTTGGACCAGTAATTAAAATAAGTCCGTAAGGCTTATTTATCGCTTCTCTGATTAAACTAAGATTAGTTTCTGATAGACCTAATTGGTCAAGCGGCCTAACTCCCTTGTCGGCATCTAAGATACGCATAACAACTTTTTCGCCATAATATGCCGGCATGATAGAAACACGAAAATCAATCTTACGTCCACCGATATTGGCGCTGAATGATCCATCTTGAGGTTTTCTTTTTTCATCCAATCGCAGCTTGGCTAAGATTTTTACACGCGCCACTATTCCACTATAAATAGTAGACGGTAAAACTATGGAAGTACGTAAATTACCATCCACGCGAAAACGCACCTTTACTTTTTCTCCGGTGTATTCAATGTGTATATCAGAAGCACCTCCTTCTATAGCATTACTCAATATGACGGCAACAATCTTTATAACCGGGGCATCTTCCACTATTTTTACTTCTTCACCCGGTTTTATATTTTTAATTTCTTTAGTTAAATTTTCCTCACTGAGGTTTTTGTTTTCAGATGTTTCATCTTGATCTAACTGATCGAGCGCCTCGCCCACTTGGTTCGATATGCCTTTATAAGTTTCCATCATCGCTTGATAATCACTTTTGGAGATCAGATATATTTTGAAAGGAATACCAAGTTTAGCAGAAATAAACTGCAGAGCATCGAGTGCTTGCACATCTTCTCCGTCGGTGACGCCCACCTCTAATATTCCATCTCTCAATTCAATCGGAACAAAATGATAATGCGTCGCGGAATCTTCTGAAATATACTCAAAAACATTAAAAGAGACTTTTTGCGTATTTATTTTTTTGGTCGGCATTTTAAGATACTGCCCTTTGGCCTCCAGAATTTTTTCTTCTGTTACCCCAGATTCAATCAAAGCGTCGTCAATATCTCCATTGTACTTCTCTTTGGCACGATTTTTTATATCACCTATTTGGTTCTTGTTGATGATACCTTCTTTAGCTAACTCTTCTAAAAAACTCATAGTTAGATTAGGGTTTTACGGGTGTTGTAATATCGGCATTCGGGGTATTGGAAGTATCAGTAATATTGACTACTGAGGCAATAATATCGTTTCCAATCGGAGCGAATGGATTTGGTCTACCTTCATTACCATCTGGGATAAGCGTGATACTGGAATCATGTAAAGAGTTGAATGCCATATCAGAAAAAATAGCGTCATTTAATTTTATATTTGTAACATTAAGCAATAGGGTAAGGAGGTCTTGAGCCACTAAAGAATTTTTATCACTGATCCCCGTTGTGGATGTTATATCTGATGCCAGTGTTAGGGGACTGGGAGTAGAAGAAATTAAGGTATCTGTATCAGGAGATGACTTTATAAAAAAAGTATAAATCAAAATAAGGATTATTGCAATTACTAAGAATATTATTATGTTTTTTGTTTTTGGCATTTTTTTATTCTTAATTTTTTAACCAATAAGTTTTAATTTTAAAATTATATTGATAAACTTCGGGCAAAGATGAGTTGGGTCCACTATTAATATTGGACGAAAATTCTATTGAAGAGATGTCTACAATTCTTAAATTCTTCTCTAAGTCTTTCGTAAAATTAATAAAATTACTATAAGTTCCTGTTGTAGAAAATTCTAAATCCCAGATTCCATAGTCCTTATTCATAGCTTCTCCTACCCCACCTCCTTGGGGAGTTGCCACGTCTCCTGATGCGTCTTGCGCTATATCTTTAATGGTATTATATTTTATATTTTTTAATACCATGCCATATGGCAAGGCAACCTGTTCTATTTCTAGAATCAATCGTATGTTGTCAATATTTTCTGGTAAAAGTTTTTCAAGTTTCATTAAATTTTCCGGATTGATAGCATTAAATTTAGCAGTCAATTTATCTCTTTCATTTTCAAGCATTTTGGAGTTATTTAAAGCTTCATTATAAGAAGCCAATTGTGTCCGTAGTTGCGCAATATCTTTGTACATAGGATCAGTGAATACGAAAAAAACCGATATGGTAATGCCTATTAAAGCAAGCGGTAAAATGAATCTAATCATAAATAATCTAGCTCGAGGTTTCGAGCGTTTGTTTATAATCAACAAAACTCGGATCAACTGAAAATTCTAAATCAAAGAGAACGTTGCCCTTGTCGTCAAGTGTGGGGTTGGAAAAAACAGGATCAATTAAATTTTTATTTTTTGTAAAAAGATCAGACTGAAGCGCCATAGAACGGTAGCCAATTGCCATACCATTCATTTGAATAATTATTTTTTTATCTTGCCCAAAATCATAATTAAACTTTGTATAGCGAACAGTTTTCATGGTAATGGCTTGCAACGCTTCGAAGATAGGGGTTACGGCTATGTGTTTCGAGAGAATTTCACTAGAAGCTCGCAACCGTCTATCTAGCACCTGAAGCTCCGCTATTTTAGCAGGCTCAAAACGGTTCTTGGCCAGATTGAGGGTATTTTCCATTTGTGTGATACTTTTTGTGACAATTCCTTTATAGAAATATAGACCGACTGTCACCAAAAGAATGGTAAATAAAATAAAAACTGATAAAACATTCAAAAGACCAATCGATCGTGTCTTAACAACACGCTCTTCTATCATGGGTTTTTTAGGTATAAATGATGTTTGGAAATTCTGTTCCATCGTAATTTAATTATCGCACCTATTGTAATTTTCGCAATGCCAATCCTAGCGCAACAGCAAACTCTGGACCCGTGGTCTTCAAAACTTTTTCTAGAAATGCCGGAGCGTTGATCTTGCCAAAGGGATTACCAATTTCTATCTCTGCTCGAAAATTATTTGCCGCCACTTCTGCTAGTCCTTTAAGGAGAGATCCCCCACCGGAGAATATTACTTTGCTTATAGTTACATTATGCTTCTTTTCATAACTTAATAATACATTATTAGTCTCGGAAAAGATATAGTCAATGTGAATTTTGATAATATCGGATAAGCTTTTCTCTGTCGGATTTCCAAAAAGACCGAATTCTTTTTTCATTTTTTCCGCTTCAGGAAAAGGAATACTTAAAGATTTAGAGATCGAGAGAGAAATATCAGCTCCACCTCTATCTATTGTGTGATAATTTTTAACCATACCGAATTCAACAATGGAAAGTTTTGTGCGCGATGCACCAAAATCTATCAATAACACTGGAGAAAGTTCGTGCTCAAAATTCGCTCTAACTGAAGAAAATATTTCAATCTCAAAAAAAGAAACCGAAAGAGAGGATTCAGAAACAACGGAACGATATTTGGAAATTGCATCATTTTGCGTCGCAACGACAAGTACCTCTGTTTTTTCTGTTGGTTTTTGTATAATATCCGAATTCTCTGTGTTCATCTCTTCAAAAGAAGACTCCCTTTGGGGTAAGGTGAAATAATCGATGGAAACTTCGGTAATCGCTACTGGAATATATTTACGAGCTTCAGTGGGAATTATTGTTGCCATTTTATCTTCTGGCACTCGAATTGGAAATTCAATGGTAAAGATTAAACTTGATTGTACGGGAATAGAAAAAGCTGCCGAGGTAGCATTTATACCAGACTGTTTTAAAACTTCCTTTAGCGCTTCTGATAATTTTTCCACTGGGAGATTGGTGACCCGTCCTGCATCCAAGGCGTTATAAGGACCAAGGGCTATGGCTCCATAGGTTTCAAGTATGGCTTTACCTCCTTTTTTCTTGATCTCTACCACCTTGATCGCAGAAGAACCAATATCAACACCAACAGCATTATTTTCCCCGCCTGCCGCAAATTTAGAAAAATCGGAAAAAAAATTTTTAAAAGGATTATTCATGTATGCTATTATTATACCATACAATGCCATTTTTAAATACTATATTAGACATAGTTTTTCCTGTGAATTGCATATCGTGCGGAAAATCAGGCATGGATTTGTGTATGATGTGCTTGAAGAACGGAGCGGAAGCAGAACGTGAAACTGCGAAATGGATTTTCCCAATATTCGACTATCGCCACCCACCCATTAAAAAAGCTTTATGGTTGCTTAAATATAAAGGCAAGAAAAAATTTGCGAACATTTTTGCAGAAATTTTATATGGCAAAATTTTAGAAGAATTGTCTGATCTTTCAATAATGGAAAATTTCCGCAATGCTATTTTAATCCCCATCCCCCTATCTAGCAAAAGATACAGGGAGCGCGGATACAATCAGGCAGAGTTATTATGTGAGAATTTAGTTAAGTTGGACGAGAATGTGAATTTTAAATTAGAAAAAAATATTTTAATCAAACAAATTGACACAAAACATCAGGCACACATTCTAAATCGTAGTGAACGTCTGAAAAACATAGTGGGTTCTTTTACTATCCTCTATACTGGAAAAAATATAGGTCTAATAAAAAATAAAAATATAATTTTGATAGACGACATCACCACCACCGGCGCGACCCTGACTGAAGCCAGGAAAGTTTTTAAACAAGCTGGCGCTAGGAAAATAATAGCTTTTACCGTGGCACATTAAAATATATTTCTGATATACTATTCGGATGAAACACTGTAAAGATTGCGAACCAGCCCAAGAGATACATTCTATTGCTTATTTGTCTGTCATTTTGGGTTGGATAGATCAGCCATTTTTTAATTTGATGGAAAAACTTTTTAAAAATAGCGCCGAGAAACTTGCGGATAAAATTACTCTGCCCTTTTTTAATTTAATGGTTTTTTTAAAACTTGGATACTTTTCAGACAAACCTGACAACAAAGACACTTGGCGAACAAAATGCTTTTGGGACGAAGCAGTTCGACGTGGAATAAAAATGAAAGAATTCCATCTGGGACCGATAAGAGATGGTTTTGTCGCAGAGTACGAAGGAAAAACAATCCTATTTGACGGCTTGCCTCGTCCAGGACTAAAAGAATCCCCCGCCCTTAAATGGATGGATAATAAAGGAATAATGAAAGAGAAATTTAAACAAGAAGGACTACCAGTGGCAGACGGCGGAGTTGCTTGGAGTATTTCTTCCGCACTGAAAATTTTTAATCGTTTGCAAAAACCCAAAAAACCTGTGATAACAAAACCAAACTTGGGCTCTCGTAGTAGACATACAATGATACATATAAATACTCCGGAGGATTTAATTATCGGTTTTAAAAAAGCCAAGAAGCTTTCCCCACTGGTTGTCGTTGAAGAAGAATTGCGAGGATACCTTTTCCGAGGAACTTTAATCGGTGGAAAGTTGGTCGGTGTAGTGAAGCGCGATCAGCCGGAAGTTCTCTGTGATGGAGTGCATACGGTACGTGAATTGATGAAAGAAGAAAATAAAAGACCCGAGCGAGCGGGACCAATTTTCCATAAAATAGTCGTGGACAAAGAGGGAGAAATAGAATTAAAAAGAGAAAATATTACAATGGATGATATACCAAAGAAAGGCAAAATAGTCACCTTTTCTCAAAAGACCAGCCGTAGCTGTGGTGGCACTACTACAGAAGTCACAAATATTGTACATAGAGATAATTTAGACATGCTGGAACATGTCGCGAGTTTTTTAAATGATCCGTTAATCGGCGTAGATTTTATAATCGAAGACATTACAAAATCTTGGCGCGAAGAACAACACTCTGGAATAATCGAATGCAATAGTTTACCTTTTATAGATTTGCATCACTATCCATTATTTGGAAAGCCAAACAATGT
>Ga0155289_109_pt1 | contig 7769 bp, 8 predicted proteins | sample RifCSPhighO2_02_FD_106257 | JGI IMG/M metagenome (GOLD analysis project Ga0155289, IMG submission 106257) | Candidatus Nomurabacteria bacterium RIFCSPHIGHO2_02_FULL_37_45 | reverse complement strand
ATTCTGTTTTCATCTCATTTGCTTCAGATGGCATGGATAACAGCGATGTGGCAGGAGCAATAGTAGATAAAAATACAATAGAAAAAGCAGAAAAATTAAGTTTGGATGTTGATGATTACTTAAATCGTTTTGATTCTTATAATTTTTTTAAAAAAACTGGCGATACGATTATCACTGGTTTCACTGGTGCAAATGTCTCTGACTTAATGATTCTATTGACTAAAAATGACTAAAATTACTAAAATCAGAGCCGAAGAAATAAAAGATTCACGAGAAAATCCAACGATAAAGGTGACAGTTTCTGTAGGTGATGTGTCAGATAGCTTTTCTGTGCCATCTGGGGCAAGTACTGGCGCGCATGAAATGTATGTTTTAGAAACAAAGGAAGTGATTAGGAAAGTAGATGAAATTATTACGCCAGCTTTGGTTGGCAAAAATATCTTTGACCAAAAGGGAATAGATAGAATTATGATTGAACTCGATGGAACATCAAATAAAAATAATTTAGGTGGCAATTCCATGATCGGAGTTAGTATTGCTTGTGTAAAAGTAGCAGCAAAAATTTCTGGCCTAGAGACTTTTGAATATTTAAGAACTTTAGCTGAAATTTTACCCCGTTCCAGTGGGCGGGGAAAAACATCCAGACGAACCCCATATCTTTTTATGAATTTAATAGAGGGGGGGAAACACACGGAGAATAATATCGCGTTTCAGGAATATCTTGTTGTACCTGACACAGAAAATGTTACGGAGGCGGTTGATATTGGAATTAAAATACAAAATACTCTAAAAGAAATAATAATAAAAGAATTAGGCAAAGAATCCGTTGTTTTAGGATTTGAAGGAGGTTTTGCTCCGAAAATAAGTGATATAAGAAAGCCCCTTTTATATTTAAGTGAAACCATAAAACAAAATAATTTACAAAACAAAGTTCGACTTGCTATGGATGTCGCAGCTTCATCTTTTTTTGAAAATGGAATGTATAAAATCGTAGACCCCGAGAATAATCGAGGGATTAATGGACAAAATATTTCAAAAGAAGGATTAATGAATATTTATAATTCTTTAATTTCTGAATTTAACTTACTTTCCATTGAAGATCCATTTGAAGAAGAGGATTTTGAAAGTTTTAAAAATTTAAAAGAAAATCATAAAAGTTTTTTTACTGTTGGAGATGATTTAACTGTGACCAATGTTTTGCTTCTTAAGGAAGCCATAGAAAAAGGAAGTATAAATGCGATGATTATAAAACCGAATCAGATCGGCACCCTGTCTGAAACTCTTGAAACTATGAAATTAGCCAGGGAAAATAATATTGAACTGATTGTTAGTCACAGGAGCGGGGAAACAAATGATGATTTTATTGTTGATCTTGCTTATGCTTTTGGTTGTTTTGGGTTAAAAGCTGGTGCTCCACAAAAAGCTGAAAGAATGCTAAAGTATAAGAGATTGATAGAAATATCAAAGCTATAATTGATCCTGTTATGTATAATATTAACTATTTATGATAGAAGAAAAAAAACAAGATTTTATAAAATGGTATAGTGAAGTAGGCATTGTTGATGTTCCTAGGGTAGGAGGTAAAAATGCTGCACTTGGAGAAATGTATTCTAATCTTGTGCCGCTTGGAGTAAATATACCGGATGGCTTTGCTCTGACTGCTGACGCCTATCGACATTTTTTTAAAAATACTGGTTTAGATAAAAACATAAAAGAAATTCTCTCCGATCTTAATACAAGGGATATTCACAATCTTCAAGTTCGTGGCAAAAAAGTTCGTGAAATAATTTTGAAATCTACTTTGCCTCAAGATTTGCAAGATGCGATTATAAAGTCCTATTCAGATTTAGAGAATAAATATGGTAAAGATGTTGATGTCGCTGTGCGATCTTCAGCTACTGCCGAAGATCTCCCGGGAGCTTCTTTTGCGGGTCAGCAGGAAACTTATCTTAACATAAGAGGTATAGAAAACGTACTTATAGCAACAAAAAAATGTATTGCCTCGCTCTTTACAGATCGGGCTATTTCATATCGAGCAGATCAAGGTTTTTCACATTTTGATGCTGCTCTATCAGTAGGCATACAACGGATGATACGTTCTGATGTTTCTTCTTCGGGTGTGGCCTTTACCATTGACACAGAGACAGGTTTCGATAAAGTTATCGTTATAGATGGTATCTATGGTCTTGGAGAATTTATTGTGCAAGGTAAGGTCATTCCCGATGAATTTATAGTTTTCAAGCCAAGTTTAGAAAATAATATTAAAAATCCCATTATCGGCAAAAATATCGGTCAGAAAAATATAAAACTTATATATGCTAAAAATGGTACAAAAGAAGCAAAAGTTTCATTACAAGATCAACAAAAATTTTGTATTACAAATGAAGAAGCTATAAAATTGGCAAAATGGTGTCTCCAAATTGAAAAATATTTTTCAAAAAAACACAATCATTATCAACCCATGGATATTGAATGGGCCAAAGACGGGAAGACCGGTGAATTATTTATTGTCCAAGCGCGCCCTGAGACAGTTCGTTCAGGAGAGGACAAAAACGTTTTAAAAGAATATCAATTACAAAAAACAAGCAAAGTGTTGGTGAGTGGAATAGCAGTTGGTTCAAAAATTGGAAGTGGAAGAGTGCGTGTTTTATCTAGTGCAAAAAATATTTCTTTATTTAAAAAAGGGGAAGTATTAGTAACGGAAATAACAGACCCGGACTGGGAACCAATAATGAAAATTGCAAGTGCAATTGTGACAGACAAGGGCGGGCGTACATCTCATGCTGCTATTGTATCACGCGAGCTTGGTATTCCTTGTATTGTAGGTTCAAGTCATGCTACTAAAATATTAAAAAATAGACAAGAAGTGACAGTAGATTGCTCGCCAGGTCAAGTTGGCAATGTGTATGCTGGCATTCTTCCATTTAAAATACAAGAACATCTTTTAGACACAATACCAAAGGTAAATACAAAAATTATGGTAAATATTGGTTCTCCAGATGAAGCATTTAAGAATTATAATTTACCTGTAGAAGGGGTTGGTTTAGGGAGGTTAGAATTTATTATCGCTTCACATATTCGTCTTCATCCCAATGCTTTGATTGATTATAAAAAATTAAGATTAGGCAAAAAGACTCCCTATATACAAAAATTACTTCAAGAGATTGATAGTTTAACACCACTATATAAAGATAAAACTCAGTTTTATATAGATGAACTTGCATTGGGTATTGCAAAAATTGGTGCTACTTTTTATCCAAAGGATGTTATCATTCGTTTTTCTGATTTTAAAACAAATGAATATCGTACTTTGATGGGAGGTGAAATTTATGAACTTCACGAAGAAAATCCTATGTTGGGTTGGCGTGGAGCTTCTCGCTATTATGATCCAAAATTCAAAGAAGCTTTTAGTCTTGAATGTAAAGCTATGAAAATAGTACGAGAAGATATGGGACTTACAAATATTATTCCCATGATTCCATTTTGCCGAACGCCAGAAGAGGGAAAGAAAGTTATAGAAGTAATGAAAGAATACGGACTAGATAGACTAAAAGATAATAAACTTAAAGTTTATGTAATGTGTGAGATACCTTCAAACATTCTTCTCGCTGATGAATTTTTAGATATTTTTGATGGTATGTCTATTGGGTCTAATGATTTAACTCAACTTACTTTAGGACTAGATCGTGATTCTGGGATAGTTACTCATATCGCAAATGAAAATAATCCGTCAGTAAAGAAGCTCGTAGCTGAAATAATTCACAAATGTAAAGAAAAAGGAAAATATATTGGTATTTGTGGTCAAGCTCCGTCGGACTATCCAGAATTTGCGCAATTCCTTGTAGATGAGGGGATAGAGAGTATGTCGCTTAATTCCGACACTGTCATTAAGATTATTATGGCACTTGGGAAAAATGAAAAAAACCGTTAAATTATCTTTTGGTGGTGTTTGTTTGAAAAAGTCCGAACCCATTTCTAGCAGAACCCCCGACTTCGCCTCTACAGAATCCAGTTCTACTTGTATTCCAAAATATCTCCAGGTTGGCACTCCAACGCTTTGCAAATCGCCTCTAATGTTGATAGTCGGATCGCTTTTGCCTTGCCGTTTTTCAAGACAGAAATGTTGGTCATTGTGATACCGACTTTTTCGGCAAGCTTGGTGACGCTCATTTTTCTTTTCGCCAACATAACGTCGATGTTAATGATGATTGCCATGGCGTTAAACGGTTAAATCGTTCTCGGACTTTATATCGACGGCACCTTGTAAAGTTCTTTCAAACACCGCCGCCACAGTGGCGATGACGGCGGAGAGAAAAATCATCACAATACCCATGGCAATAGCCCCCGCCGCATCGTCATCGCCATGAGACATCATTATGTATAGCATTGCCATCACAATTAAAATGCTCAGTACGAATGCACAATATTTTATAGTTCTTAAAGCCTTTACAGAGTTTAGTGAGAATACTTTATTTTGCCCGATATATCCGAGCAATTTAAATGTTTGATACAGCGCAACAAAAAATGCGATAGACGCTAAGTACCCATACAAGATGAACGGATCGGAGTAAATACTGAACAGGTCTAAGTTTACAGCTCTCCCCTCGGTCAAGGGAAACCGAAGAATAAGGGCAAGAGCGCCAACGCCGATGAGCACAATGACTACCTGAAGAAAAATTATTGAGCTTTTTTTCATAGATAATTTTTAGTTAATAATATTTACATATTAATCTAATGCTTATCGTTTGTCAATATGTATTTATCGTTATATGTGGATACAGGAAATTCTAATAAATCTTCTCGGCGAAAGCCGGAACTTCTAAATAAGCCCTTTTCCGTATAGTGCACTAGAGGGAGCAATTTTGGTTGTGTTCGTGTGCGGCACATTCTCAAATCCGCTAATTTTTCTTCCTACTCTTTACCACACCCACGATGCCAGCAATAACTGCGATGAGTCCAAGTAGCTGTCCTCCAGGACTATCGTCAATACCGCCATACACAACTATAAACACACCGAAGAGTATCGCGAGAAAAGAGTAGATAATAATTCTTTTTTTCATAATCATAATGATAGTATATCACGCATATCACCTATCAATTGCGAGGACTAATCCCTTGGGCTGGAGCGGAAAGGACGATTTCCCGCCGTCGCTCTTCGAGCTATGGCGGGTGCAGCAAGTTTTTCTTTGCTTTGCCCTTCCGTAGCTTTATGCGAAGGAGGGGCGGTAAATTACTAAAATCTATACGTGGTCACTTTTCCAATGTTTCTTTAAGTTTTCTCAAATCTTTTTGGTTTGCTTTTTTCATTGCCAAGGCCATAAATGGAGCGAATAATTTAGAGAATCCTGTGGGGTTGCCACGATTACGCAGAGTCATGTGGGTCGTGTTCTCATTAACCGCTTCCCAGATGTAAGTTGTTTCCATTAAGAATGGCCCGTCGGCTGTTCGCATGACAAGTTTCTGCCCAGAAACAAAATCAACAATTTCATAAACGTACTCAAGTTGCCGTCCGAGAAACTTGGCCTTGAAAGCAATTTTTGATCCAACGGCTAATATCTTTTGCGTTCTCCACTCCACGGATTTGATATTCACATACCACTCGGGGGCATTATCCGGATTAGAAGCATATTCAAAAACTCTGCTCTGCGGACGCTTGATAATTATTTGTGTTGTTACGTCAACCATAGCCTTATTTTACCATATCGTTCCATTGGAATGCATAACGTTTGGCGACAATTTTTTATGCAATTTCGCCACAACTAATTTTTAAACCATTTTTTCGCCTTTGGTCAGCGGTGAGGACAACCGGGCCAGCAGCAGGGTTGCCGTTCACCTTCTTTTAACTCTGTAACCATACGCTCGATATGCTCGGCTCTCGTTCCCGGCTTTTTGACGATGGTAGTCCAGCAAATCCATTCGTTTCGTTGGATCGGCGTAAGGCCGTTCCACTTGGCAAGTATTTGCGCGTCAGAAGTCAACACTTTTTCCATGTCCGCCGGCACTATATGTACTACACCAGCGGCAATTTCATTTTTCATACACTTATTTTTTAGCTTTCATCTTCGTTATTTTGTAGGGTTTACCGTTCTTGTAGGTCGTCCACTCACCAGTCGGTTGGCCCTTTTCCCAGTAGCCAGAACGTTTGAGCTTGCCGTCGTTCCGATACCATTCCCAATAACCATTCGGTTGACCATCTTTTATCTTGCCCTTTGACCAAATCACCCCATTAGCATGGTATTTGATCAGATAACCGCCCTTCATCTCCGACTTTTTTGCATCAATCTTTGGCATAATCTTTTTTGATGTATTGATACGATTCTTGAATTATTGAATAATCTCAATATAGCAGTCAATCTTTCTTCAAATTCGGAATTGTGGTGTATTAATGAACTTTGCACGAACTTATTTTGAAAACAAAGAGAGTTAAGTGTACGCTCCACGTTCCTCATTTTTCAAAATTATCCACCACGCTCGACTAATGTGGTAATGCTAATGATTCCGTCGCGCCAAGGGCGCGCTTTGCCCTCACCCCATCGCAATTCCATTCTATTTTAGTTTGGCGGGAAGATTTTTAAATTTGGTATGGGCGATGGGGCTCGGTCAGGCTTCTTCAAAGAAGAAGCGACGGAATCTAAAAACTCAAAACATTGTCTCGGGCAAATTATACCATATTTATATTTTAGTGATTACGCAAAGTTTTTGGGGTGCACCCTCGGCATCCGCCTCGGGCATTTCCGCTAGGGCTACGAGTGCCTAGATGCCTAGGTATGGGAACGGCTCAAATACCGAGTAAATGAGCCGTTCCCATTCTTCTTGGGGAGAGGAAGTTTCCTCTCCCCGGGTCGGGCTCTCCGCCAGTAGGCGGAGTCTGCCCTCGCCATCCCCACTCTACGTTTTTCAATATTGTGTTTGGTGTGTAGCTTTCGCTTTCGATTTCTGTATTTCAATTCGGGACAGGCACTCGTCCTTTAGCCGTGGACACCCCAGCGGAAATGCCCGAGGCGGAAAATACATGTGCTTGACCCACCCTCCCGTTCGCGCACAAAACCGCCGTGAGGAAAAGAGGAGACGGCGGACTCCCTAGATTTTAGAATACGAAACTCCGGCTCCGGTTTTCCCGTGTTGTTTTATTTTTCCTTCTTTTTCGAGAATAGATAAATAGCGAGTTGCAGTTGCATCCGATACATGAAGAAATTTCTCGACTTCGTCGTTGGTGATTTTAGATTTTTTAAGAAATAAAGTCATAACGAGATCTATTTTTTTTCGCTTTTTATTTTTGATTGCTAATTGTTCTTTAACTTGAAGTTCACGCATGTGATTAGAGGAAGAAGATGCAATCGGAAGCGTTGCTTCCGTTGGTGTTGAATTTCGCGGTTTTGGCTCGGGTGAAGCCGGAGGTTTTTTCTCGGGTAGCGAAGCGGACGGAGGTAATTCCTCGGGCTTCGATTTCAACGGCTCATTTGTGGAGATTTGAGCCGTTCTGGTTTTGGGAGCTTCTACGGGTTCAGACTTTGCCTCGCCGGAACCTTGTGTAGAGGCGGGAATTGGCTCGGGGCTTGGCTCATGTTCAGCTTGTTTTGCTTCAGTTTTTAGCTCATTTTCTGCTTCCGTAAGGGTAGAATTTGAGGGTGGTATATCATTACTTTTCACTGAAAAGTCGCTTGGTGAGCTTTCTAGGGCTTCAGGAGGTGTAACGGAAGGTTCAGAATGTGCTGTGTTTTCAGTACCTTGCTCGGTGGGCTCTTGGGGGCTTGATGGAATAGAGTTTA
>Ga0155289_104_pt1 | contig 16993 bp, 18 predicted proteins | sample RifCSPhighO2_02_FD_106257 | JGI IMG/M metagenome (GOLD analysis project Ga0155289, IMG submission 106257) | Candidatus Nomurabacteria bacterium RIFCSPHIGHO2_02_FULL_37_45 | reverse complement strand
CCTTAATTGTTTTAACCATATATATGCTCATTCCTCCATTCTAGGAGAAACCGCCATATGTGTGTGCACATTACCCGGACCTCTTGTAAAATATTCAATTTTGTGTTATATTGAGATTGAAAGTAGCAGCACATTGTCATTAGAAAAGGGAAAATATGTCACCACTCAGACAGTTAATGTTTGTGGCTTTTTTTGCAATGGCCACCGGTTCAGCAGCACGCGCCGCTGTAATCGACAAACAAACGCAAGAGCTACTCGGATTCCCCCTCTTTCAGGAGGCACCGGATACGAGCTGGCTCATGCAAAACCCGGTTTACCCGAGTCTGCTACACAGCAGGCTTTTGGTCGCGCAGTCCATTTCTCAACCCAAAGCGTCGGTGAGCAATGGGGTGGTCTACTCGGCCACTTCCTTGGTCGACGTTCGGCAGATAGCCATGGGATGGGCGACCGACGGTAGCACCTTCGCGTGTTACGTCAACAAGGGCTTTGATGGAACTTACAGCCTTTCTGCGGATGGAGTCATCGGATCGTTAATCTCCGACTCACAGCTTCCCGGCGGACAGATTTTGGCCAACCCAACCAATGGAAATTTTGTCCAAATGAGCTGCTCGCGGGATACAAATAATGTCACAACAGCCTTCTTTATGGCCGTTGATCCAAATCACAGACTAAGCAATGGTGCGCCGTTCTTGTCGTTGTGGTACGCAGACTCTTTAGGCCGCTCCGGCCAAATCCTGTCCAATGGAAGCACGTTTACAGCGAAAGATCCGCGTACTAAAACAGACGCGGTGTTCACCGTAACACAACTTTCAGGTCTTGAGGTACGGAAAGGCAAGGCCACCACGCTCGTAGTGGTAACGCCACCCCAGCAGACCCCTGGAATTCCCCCTGTACCACAGGGGATGTTTGTCAGGGTTGGGACAGAAAAGTCGGTTGAGGTCATGTTTAATAACCTTAAAGATGTCAACCGCTTCTGGTTCAGTAACTTTTTGGCTTTTGCCCAAACGGACACTGAGCTTTACGTTGCAGGTCAACTAACTGACAGACTTCCGACCCTCACCCCTCCGGCGAAGACTTCAAACCAAATCCTTATCACTAGAATTCAGAACGGAACCCCGGTAACGGTTAAGGATTACTTTAACGTAGCTGGCTCAGTCATGAATGCCTGGAGTAATGGGGTTCAAGTAACCTCAATCGACAGAGCACTGAACTACAGCTTTCTCCCGGACAACTCACTGCCAATCGGGACGACCTTTCAAACAGGCGAAGTTCAGTTCTTCTCCGGCGCTGTGATCGACGGCGTTACTCTCAGTAGTAGGGACACACAAATCCCTACTGGTCCAAAGGATCTTTACATAATGAGTGTAACGGGTTCGCTCCTCCAAATCAATAATGGTCAGGCGCGTCTCATCCATTCTCCACAAATGTCCCCCAACGGCAACGCTCGGGGCATAGCAATTTCCGGTAATCAGACAGTGTATGTACAGAATGAGGGTTCAGTCAATAGAACCTACTTAATGTACATTCTGCCGACTACTTTGCCTCTAATACAAGCACTTCCTGGCGACACAGTGATCATCGACGGCAGCCGACTTATTATCGACAACAAATTGCCGTCGTTCACTCTGTTGATTGGTGGCCGGCAAGTCGCCTACGGGGCGACTAGCTCAGGCAAAATTACCATCGAAATTCCGAGCTTCGCCCTGCCCGGCAGTTATACCGGAACATTCGATGTGCAAGGGGTCAAAGTCGCCCAACCCATCGATGTCCAAACACCGGGACAAGCTGCCCCAGTCGTCACCTCCATCCTAAACGGAGCGAACTTCCAGCCTAACGCCCTTGTGTCCCGTGAGCACGTTACAATCTTTCTCACGAAGGCCGCAACCGGCACCCAGGCATTCTTCACTAACTACCCCACCTACGAGCTCGGCGGCATGTCCGCCCAGTTCGAGGGAACGCCCATGCCGTTGATGTTCAACAGCGGTAGCGGACAGATTAACGCGGTATTGCCAAAGGTGGCAGCGAGCAAGAGCCAGGGCAACGTAACCGTGAGCATCAAACATGCAAACGGAAATGTTGTCAGCTCCCTCCCATTTCAAGTAGGCATCGGTCCAGTCGACGACAGTTTCTTCCAGTTTCCTGATACGGACGGAAAAACTCTCCCGATCGTAACTCATGTCAACGGTAATCTGGTCACCAAAGCCAATCCAGCAACCGCTGGAGAAACGGTAATCGGCTATGGCACAGGCTGTGCACCCGACCCGGATAAACTACCAGAAGACAACCAGGTCAATCCGACAACTATCCCATCCGCTGTCACCCCGAGCTTGCTCGTAGGTGGACAGCCGATCCAGGTTACATTCGCGGGTTTGGTGCAAGACTTTGTTGGTCTGTGCCAGTACAATTTCGTCATCCCGCCCATGGCGGAGAGTGGTGACGTAAGTATGCAGTTCTCCGGAACGGCATACACTTACACCTTGCGCGTAAATTAATACGTGCTTGGGGACTGGGGAAAATACGGATCGAGATCCGTTGTGGCACGCAAAGTGCAATAACGGAAGTCACGCTTCGGGAGGGGCCACGGCCTCTAGCTGACGGAGATTCGCCACAGCAATAGTGGCGGACGGGCTTCGATGGAGCTCGTCTAACAAAAAAATCAAGGCATCCTTGGTAACCCGAAAAGGCGTTCCATCGATGCCTTTTCTCTTTGTTTACTTTAGGCATTAGCAAGGACGGTCCTTGCTAATCCCTTTGTTTGGAAAATTCTTTGAATTCTTGGATAATAATTTTTTATTGCATCAACAAGTTTATCTTCACCCCAGTAATCTTTCAATTCTTTTCTTGTTTTTTTTAAAATTTCTTGCAATTTTGGTGCTAGATAAATTTCCTGTAAAGAAAAAACAAAATCAAACCATATCTGTAAGTCGTGATCTTCCCAAGTCATATGAAGCGCCGGACATTTGATTCTTGATTTTTCTCCTTTAATCTAAAGATTGATAAATATCTTTACGATGGCCAATAGCAAATAAAATCACATTATTACCTGACAAGCGAAACAATCCTCGATATGTCCTAGTAATTCTAAAAGAATAAACTGCATCGTTATAAAATCCCTTCAACTTTTTCGTATGAAGTTTGGAATGAAATATATTTTCTGATAAAAAACTTTCTTGATGAAGAAGGAAAGTTTGATCTTTTTTAGACAAAGGGGAAATACTTTTTTTATAATTCTTTGTCTTTAAAATAAAATACATCTTAAAATTCTTGTAGCGATTTCTGGTACGCCGAAATAATCTCTTTTTTATTAGTATACATGTCGAGAGTTTCTGTGGGAATTTTAGATATATTAATACCTTGATTTATCACAAACTGCCTCAATGAGGCATTGACAATATCAGTCAAAGAAAAGCCTAAATCCCTGGCAAGATCTTGAGCTTTTATTTTTAAATCTTTTTTAGTTTTTATCAACATTGTTGTATCCATATCCGAAAGTATATACAAACAGATAAAATCTGTCAAGTAAATGTAGGTAAAATGTGGATAACTCAAATCCCCCTTTATTGCTGGGATGGATTAGCAAGGGATAAGCGAGGACCGTCCTTGCTAAAAATCTATTTCCGTGCAATAAAATGGAAGATGTGCCAGTGTTTAGGTCTTCCTAAGGCAGTTTTCCCTTCTCTTTCTTCTTCAATAAATTCTACTATTTTTAATTTAGAAAATAAATTTAACACTTGATTCTTTGTATGAAATACCAGTTCAGAATCTTTTTTATTCCAACTATCATTTACTCCAAAAAACTGACCTACAAAAATACCATCTTTTTTTAAAGACTTAATTAAAATTTCTATAAATTCATTGAATCCTTTCTTTCCATAGAAAGGTAGAGAAAATTGAGCATTAATCAAATCAAATCTGTATTGAGAAAAATCAACTTCTTGGAACGGAACGTTTAAAAAATGGATTCTCCTATTAAGCCCCTTATTATACTTAGCAATATCCAGAGAACTGTCCATCGCGATAACTGATTTAAACTTTTTTGCTAGATACTTTGATTCAATAAAATTACCCGAACCAAGATCAAGAGCATTTGTTCTAATTTTACGCAAAGAAACAGCTCGAACTAATTGTTCTCTCGGTTTTCTTCCTTCTTGTTTTTTAAAATATTTTTTCCAATTTTTCATAAAAAATTAAAAGCTGGAGCTCGTCTAACAAAAAAATCAAGGCATCCTTGGTAACCCGAAAAGGCGTTCCATCGATGCCTTTTCTCTTTGTTTACTTTAGAATTACGAAACTCTTTCTTGATATAAGTTTTTGCTTTTTAATATAAGGAAGTTTATAGAACTAGAGCGTTCATCTCTGTTTTTGTTTTTTCTCCAATCAAACCATCAGCTACCAGACCATGATTGCTTTGCCATTCTTTTGTCGCGGCAATTGTTTTTGGACCCAGATTGCCATCAATGGCAAGGTCAAGATTTAAAGAACTATTTAGAAATCTTTGAAGTTCTCTGACTGATTCACCCTGGCTCCCGTTCCTGAGAGTTCCAGTACCAAAGTTGTAAGCCGTAGCTATTGTAGTTCCTGTAGGAGTTGTTAGATTTCGTCCAGTAGTATATAGAGCGACTTGGTTCCACCAATCACTCGAACCATTTAGTAGAAACTCTGCGCCGACGATAGATTTGCCGTTTAGATTACATTCAATATCATAATAATAACTAAGCCCTGTGCTTGGATCTAGTCCAGGTCTAGAAGGAACATATCTTGCAGAACAAATTGTCGTATAACCTTTTATTTTACCAAGGGCTACTGCTCGTTTAGCAACACCGGCTGCCGCATACGGATTTACTCTCTCAGGACGACAAGACCCATTGGTCATACTGCTATTGCAAATACTACCTCCTCCCCATTCTGGATGACAATTGGCGGTACTTTCATAGCCAGTGCATGCAGTTGTTGGATCTGTTGATTGAATAGAAGCAAATTGATTCTCTTCATCAACAACGCTGGAATAAGAAAAATTTCTGTAATACCAACCGTTACTAGAAGTACCAGATAGAGAGGTACCCGCATTTGTTGCTAAGCTTGTTCGAATTCCTGGGTTTGTAGTAGTTAGTCTTCCCTTTGCTTGCGCGGTAGCTGTGTTCCAAGTCGCCGGATTATTGCTACCAAAATATGAGGCAGCTCCGGATGTGCAAGAAACACTTCCTGTTAAAGTGCTACCTAATACTCCCCCTCCTGCTTGACCTGAGATCTCATCAGCTAGCGAACAAGGAAGGCTATTCCACATAGCGCTTCTTTGAAAATTACTTCCATAAATGTAGTCGTTGGCGTCATAGCCAGTTTTCCCTGGGTATCTTTGTACTGCAGAGCCTGTACCTGTATATCCAACTAAGTCTATTCCATATAATCCTGATACGCCATTCACAGTACAAGTATCAAAGTAAACAGTGACTGATTCGCCTGTCGGGTTTGCATTTTTTGATAGACTTTCATTCGCTGCTGTTACACCACATTGTATGTCGTATCCAAGAGCTTTACCTTGTTTCATAGCTAGGTCTGCGCAAGCCTTTGCGTCTGCCTGGTTGTATCTTATATTTCCGGTACATTGTTCTCCGAAGCTACTGTTATTGGTAGAAGGCACGGAAGAAGTTGTTCCACCTGGTGTGGTACCACCTGTATTGAGCCCTCCTCCCCAACTTTGATCACAAATTGATGCATTGTTTGTGCAAGATCCATTGTTGCACATATAAGGAGCGATACTCGGGCAGGAGCTATTTGTAGTTTGAGCCCCTATCCCCTGAGCAGATAATAAGCTTAGAAAAATCGCAAATATTGAAAGTGTAATTATTTTTTTCATTGTTCATTAATACACATTTATTACTCACAAAGTATAACACTATAAATATAAAAAATAAACGCTTGTGGATAACTCAATATCTCAAGCTCTACTATCTGTATAAGACCTCCTGATCTCTCCAGTATTCGCATCCACCTCTACTCCAAAATACAGATCATCTATGATCTTAGAACTTACCTCTATTATCCACAGACCCAATTGTAAAGTTCTATTTATTGCTTCTCCATCTAGAAAATTATTTTGACGAGCTTCTTCCAGGGCAATTCTTACCGCTTCCTCCTCTAGAATTTTTGTGTTTATTTCTTTAGGAATTATTACTAGTTTTATATTTCTAATATTTCCTTCAATATTCATTTCAAGTAAAGATATTTGATATCTATGAAATATCTTCAGAGATGACTTTTTGTTTATAGGAAAATGAAGAGTATCTTCATTTTCAGATACTTCTATTTGCGGATAAATAAATTCTTCCTTATCTCCCGTGTAAGATTTTGGAGGAAAAGATGTGTTTTTGTAATAGATAGAAAGACCCCCAAGCTTTACACCATATCCTTCTTTTAATACAAATTCTTCATTCAAGGCAACTTTTATATTAGCTACTTCTTGCTTATCAGCCTCTTTACCACCTTTAAATAAATTAAATAATGAAAACATAATTAGAATTATAACTGTTAAAATTAAAAATAAATAGGTCTTTTTCATGGGGTGATTATAACATGGGAATCTTGGCGGTGTATTCTTGAAATAGCTCGAACGGAATTCTGTCCTCGTCCGCGATTGCTTCGCAATCGGGACTCGGATTGGGCGGGCAAGCAAAAATGAGTGGCTTCACCGCAAACATTAACAATTTCAAGTTTTTAGCGGCAAATTTTCTAAGGGAAGATCTTTGATTACGTACCAATATGAACAAAAAATTGTCGCAAGAAAAATGAAGAAATCTAACGGAAATGGCAAGATTATTTCGGCAATAGGGACTAATATTGCCGCCGAAAGCAGTAATTTCATCTTTGGAGGATATCCCATTGCCCGAAAGAAGAAACTTATAATAACTGAATAAACTAAAACCCAACTGGCGATGGTAAAAACCAAAAGAAGTCCTTTAGTTGGGTCAATATTAAGAAGAATGACACTTCCTATTATCATCAAGATAGCGGTCCCAACGACAAAACCCAGTAGTTTCATTCGGATTGGTTTCGCTTGCTCTAAAATGAACAGCGCCGGAGCTCCAAAAACTACAGCCCAGTATACAAACATGCCATACTGTATCGCACTACTCCAGGGAGGATGATTAATCAAAATCCATTCAAATAATAATCCGATAACCCCCCAGGTTGTAAATTGAAAAATAAGGGTTTTTGTCGGACTGTATTTTTTATTTAGATATCTAAACGATAAATAGGCGAACAACAAAAGAACAGCATTTAATCGCAGAGTACTAAAGTATCCTACCCATCCAGACACCTCCGCGTTCATAAGAACATTATTCTGCCACTCCGGCACAGCAGTCATAAGCAAGCCGATTCCAACAAAAACAATTAGTTGTAAAAAAAATTTAATCATCTTCATTTCCTAACTGGCGGAAGGGACAGGAGTCGAACCTGCAAGAGCTTTCGCTCGCTCGCTTTCCAAGCGAGTACCTTACCATTCGGTACACCCTTCCTTTTATTTTAACTAGTCTAGCATATTTAAAAACTCTTTTTCATCTATCACTTTTACTCCGAGTTTTTGAGCAGACTTAAATTTTGACCCGGGAAGAGCGCCTGCCACAACGTATGAAGTATTTTTTGAAACAGATCCCACTACTTTTCCACCAAGAGAAAGAATTTTTTCTTTAGCAACTTCACGTGACATAAGAGACAATGTGCCAGTCAGCACAAAATTGAATCCAGCAAATTTACCCGCTTTTTTCTTTTCTGCTTTTTCTATAATTACGCCGTTTTTCTCTAATTTTTTAATAAAATTTAGATTATTTTTATCATGAAAAAAATCAAAGAGGCTCTTTGACACAGCCGGACCAATATTTTCTATGTCCAGGTAAAAATTTGAAAAATTTTTACCTGGATTGGTAGAAAGTATAATCTTTTCCAATGTTCCGAAATGTATAGCGATGTCGCGCGCTGTCTCCTCTCCTACGTGCAGTATTCCAAGCGCCCAAAGAAATCTAGAGAGTGGAATTTTCTTTTTGTTTTCTATTTCTTGCACAATGTTCTCTGCTGATTTTTCTCCAAAACGTGGAAGAGAGGCAATGTCTTCTTTTGTAAGCAAGAAAATATCCGCCGCGTCCGTTATGAACCCCTCGTCTTTGAATCGTCTTAAAATCTTTGGGCCCAGCTCGTATATTTCAAATACAGACACAAAATGCTCTAAATATCTTTCATTTTTTGCGGAACATTTAGGGTTAAGACAAAAATACGCTACTGATGACTGATTAATTAATTGCTTTTTTACTATCTTACTTTTACAAACAGGACATAATGCCGGAATTTTAAATTTTTTTTCTTTACCGGTACGCAACCCTGTCAATACTTCTACAACTTTTGGAATTACATCGCCTGCTTTTTCTACAACCACGGTATCCCCTATACGTAAACCGAGACGCTCTATTTGATCCATATTATGTAGAGTCGCTTTTGACACAGTAGAACCTGCGACAGATACCGGCTCAAATATGGCAAGAGGTGTCAACACCCCAGTACGTCCGATATTTATCAACACATTCTTTACCATTGTTGTTACTCTTTCAGCTGGATATTTAAATGCCACCATGAAGCGTGGAGCCTTCCCAACAACACCTAAAATTTCCTGCATTTTTAAATCATCAAGAGATACAACAATGCCATCCGTACCATATGGGAAACCGGGTCTTATTTTTTCAAATTTTTTTATGAAAGCTATAACTTCTTCCAAGTTTTCGGCTTTGACTTCTATTTTTTCAACTTTAAACCCTAGTTTGCGGAGTATCTCATGTTTAGCAGAATGCGTTTCAAGTCGTGAGGCAAGACCTAACGCGTTAGGTCTTGCCTCACGACGGTTTACTATGTCGTAAGCAAAAAAATCCAATTTTCTTTCTGCCGCTAATCTGGGATCAAGTTGACGAAGGCTTCCAGCGGCGACATTCCTAGTATTGGCGAAAACTGGCTTACCTTCGCGTATGTTTATTTTGTTTAATTTATCAAGATTTGCTTTTGATAAAAGTGCCTCACCACGAACTTCTAGAGATAGAGGATAAGGTTTTTTTAATTTAAGTGGAATTGAATTTATAGTCTTAAGATTTTGAGTTATATCTTCTCCGATAAATCCATCACCCCTGGTCGCACCCTGTACAAATTTACCTTTTTTGTAAATTAAAGACACAGCTAGACCATCAAATTTGACTTCGCAAAAATAACGGAAAGATGATCCTTGCAATTTTTCGGCAGGCAGGAGTTTTTTAATTCTTTTCTCCCAGTCGTATAGCTCTTCATAAGAAAAAGCATCATTTAAAGAAAGCATTCTGTTCTGATGCTTTACTTTGACAAATTTATCAAGTGGTTTACCTGCTACTCTGTGCTCTCGCGCATTAGCATCGTAAAATTCAGGATATTCTTCTAGTAATGCTTTAAGCTCGCGAGTTAAAGAATCATAAACATCATCGGTAATGTTGGGCGCATTTTCTACGTGATATGCATTTCTTAATCGTGCGATTTCTCGTCTTAATTTTATTATCCTTTTTTGGGTTTCAGATTTATCCATATCCATATCAAACCTGCCAGAAGCAGTTAATAAGTTGTCAAAATTTCACGCTCAATACGGTCTGGATTAGATGACGAACAAGTTGCATCACCAATGTTGTATCCCTTGGAAATAATTTCCGTACTTACATATGGGGGATTACTATCGCCATCTTTAAAAACACTCACCTTGGCGCAACTCGTCCCATTATTACCCAAGCCGGTAACCACAAAACTATAAAGCCCAGTATTAGTACCACTTGAATAAGTAGGGATACTAGACGCGCAGGTTAATGCCGTCGCTGGTCCAGCTACGGGAAAAGAGCTGGGGGGTCTATCACTAAAAAGGGCACATTCAATGCCGGTATCAGCCGCAAAAAAAGCATTATTCGTATCTCGAGCGTTGGTGCCAAACTTTATTTCCTTCAGAGCAATGTTGGCAATGCCTAGTGATATTGCCAGAATAATACTTGAAAGCATAACTGCAAAAAGTATTACGAATCCATTATTTTTCTTTATTTTTTGAAAATCTTTATATTTCATTTTTTTACTTTATGAACTTTATAACTTTCTACTTTATATCTACCTTGTTTTATTGAATCCAATTAAATAAATTCTCAGAAAAAACCACACTATAGTTACCAGAAGGATGTGTCCAAGTAATAGTTGAGAAAATCTTTACTTCATTGGCGCTGATTTGAGTCATTCCGGTCTTCCTTATATAACCAGAGCTTGTACCAGACGCATAACCGTACTTTCCTGTTGCTCCATTATACAAAAGCGTGGGACAGGACGCACCACAAGCCGTGAGAGTAATACCTGCCATGGGCTGGGAATTATTTGTGTAGTTTAAGTTTTGATCATCAAAATAACAACCATTGGCTAATTGGCATCCACTGGATGTAAGTTTATTTTTGAAGCCATCCCAACCAGCTTGACTACTAGCCGGATCATAAAGAACAAAAGTGTCGCGCATATTTCTCATATATTCAATACCTTCTTGCGCCAGATATGAAGCTGTTATTTTCCTTTTAACGTAATTATTGTTGGAAATACCTTGAGTAAGAACTGCGAATAAAGCCAAAATCGAAGTAGTGAAAATTGAAATAGCCACAAGCGTCTCTACTAGGGTAAACCCAGAATTCTTATTATTTTTTTTTCTTAAATATTTCTGTATCATAAAAAATTAAACATCGATTAATCTTTGAGATATTGAAGTTTGCAAAGAGAAGGGTGTGATAATATTTTTAAAAGTTATACTGCCAACTAATTTAATACCGACAAAAGGTTGTTGTTGGTTGGTTGAGATAGATTCTGCGCCCAGTACTGAGAAAGAAGATACTGAATTAATAACCACTTCATCGGGAGTCAGTTGAACAAAATTAGACACAACATAGGGACCTTGGGTTGATTTAAAAATCTTACCAAAATTGTCTATGTAATAAACCCATTGATCATTGGGATTGGAAGTACTACCTGCTGCAGATTCAAATGCAACTCCCCAACAACTTTGACCACTTTTTCTCGTACTAACATTAGATAAGTCATCACTTCCGGTAATGCAGTAATAATTGTAGCCGGTTCTTAAGTTTTTAGATATGTCTTCCATGATAAAACTCAAATTATCCATAACCGAACGCATACTCTGTGATTTTTGGTGAAGTAAATTAGCATTCAAAAGAGCATTCATTCCCGACATAACAATAATTATAAAAAGAGAAACAGCAACCATTGTTTCTATTATCATATACCCTCTCTTCATTTTTAAAAATATTTTTTTCATGGTTCGATTTTACTCATCATGACCCTGAATTTATTGAAGGGTCATAACATTAATTTACCTGCACCCTGCCGGAAGGATATAGTTTAATCTTTGCAATGGGAGATTTGGGTGAAAGAACCGTAATTTGAACATAAGAAATTATCAAGGTTATGTTAATTTGCGTGGATTTTATGACTGCGCTCGAATTAGGCCTTGAAAAAATTACAGTTAGATCATTTAAGCTATGAGGGGTTACATCCCCCTGATAAAAAACATCTAAGCTGGAAATACTATTATTCTTTGTAATAGTGATTTTCTCCAGACATTCCCCGACTCCAGGACAACTGGAAGCATTGTATATACCATTTTGTGTGGGACTATTAAGATCAGTAAAGTAAATGAAGCTCTTATTGTCAGCAACTCGATCTATATAAACTCCATAAGAAGGCTTCCAAGTTGAATTTATTTGTGACTGTTGCGCAAGTGGGGGTAATTTACCAGAAAGGGATGCTTTCTGCGCTTCAACAATCTTTAAAGCAAACTCGCTCGCCAAATTTTTAATATCTACTTTTGCTTGAAATCCTCCATAATTAAAAAGAACGATGGAAGCTATGACAGAAAAGATACCTAAAACAACAATGAGCTCTACATAGGTCATGCCACGACAGAGCTTATGGCTTTTAGCTTTCAACTTACTAGCTTTAAATTTTTTAAAATCGAAAATCATTTTAAAAATTAAATAAATTAAAATTAAAAATAAATACCAAAAGCGTTCCAAGAATCAAGTATGGAGCGAAAGGAATTTCACTTTTGAAGCCATATTTTTTAGAGAAAATTACTAGACCCAAGCCCACAACAGCGCCGATCCAGAAAGCGAGCACCAGAGCCGAGAACCCCATAGATAATCCGAGAAACCACCCGAGACCGAGAGCTAATTTTGCATCTCCGAATCCCATCCATACACCACGAGACACCAGCCAAAGTAAAGCGAAGGGCAATGCGACAAGTAAGCCCGACAAGAATTCAAAAAATGATGGTATATGTGGAGAAAAACCGTAAAAAATACTATTAGTAAAGAAAAATAAACCAATAAATGCCAAAACGTCAAAAGTAAAAGAAAGTACGTCTGGAATTATTTTATGCCTTAGGTCATAAATGGTAATAACTATGAGAAGTGAAAACATGAGAGCATAATATAGATAAGTAATAGAGAATATTGGTAAAGAAAAAAAGAAAATATTTCGAAACTTTAAAAACAAGCTGAGAAAAATCAAGCCAGTTACAAACTCTACTAACGGATATTGAATAGAGATTTTTGCTTTACAATTTCTGCATCTTCCCTGAAGGCCAAAAAAACTAAAGAGTGGTATAAGCTCATACCAGCAAAGTTTGTTTTGGCACGACATACAGGCGCTTCTGCCACTGAGAGACCTTGCAGTATTCATTCGATAAATTACAACATTTAAGAAGCTCCCAATAATGAGACCAAACACAAAGAAAAAGAAAACTGGGGTCATATTGGTTTTGTCTTTAATATTAATTATCTGCAAACAGAAACGTTGATAGAATTGGTAATTGTTTGCAGCGCAGCCCATGTATATGCCTTACTTGACCCCGAAGCGTCTACACACCATGAATCTGGTATTGCATCGCCTGCTGTTCCGCCAGTTTTAAGCTGGACTGCAACTGCCCAAGCTCCAGATGCTGAGTAACACCTAGTAGATGCAACTCCGGCACCAGCATTATATGCTGAGGATATTTGACCCCAAATATTAGTGTTAGAAAAAAGAGTATCCGCAGTATTGGCGCATTGAGCAAGAAGAAAATATGTAGGCGTAGCGTCCACAGCATAATTCCCCCATGTGTCGTAAAGGAGTTCAGCTTGCGCTCTAATATTTGCTAAGTTCGCTTTAATGGCTGCATCACCACCTTTACCTCGAGCAGTATTGAGCGACGCAAGCACCACCGAAGCCAAAATACCGATTATAGCGACCACAACCAAAAGCTCAATCAATGTGAAACCTTTTTTAAAATTCATTTTTATAATATATTTTTTGAATAATAATAATTCAACTTATTTTTAATCTAAAAATACTATGGACAAGCAGTCACACCAGCATCTAGAGATGTTGATTCTTGAGAAGCTCCAGTAGAATCAACACACCAACCACTAGCATAAGGGCCTCCCACCGGTAAGGTAGGATTTTTTAAAGATACAATGGCTGCCCAGGCCGTATCCTCATCATGGCATACTGCAGAATTAAGGCCACCAGCGGCATCATAAACAAAGCCATCGGTGTCAATACCAACGGAGGGAGCCGCGGAGTTAAGTTTTTCGGCAGCACTTAATATCATTCCAGCAATACCAGTTGGGTCGATACATACATTTTCATATATTTGGCCAGTATCATAAAACAAGGCAGCTTGTGCGCGAGAATTCGCCAAAGTAGCCTTGATAGCCACATCTACCGATTTATTTCTAGCACTATTAAGTGATGCGAGAACAACCGAAGCTAAGATGCCAATAATAGCTATAACAACCAGCAGTTCAATTAATGTAAAACCTTTTTTAAGATTATTTTTCATATAAACTATAAAATCATGCTGGGCACAACTTTAAAATTATTCATTTATAATAAAGGATAAATATATTATATCACATCTATTAAAACAAAAACCACCCTGTGGATAAACCAAGGGGTGATTTTTGAAGTCTAAGCTAAAACAGAATAAATTATGTAGCTGGACAAGCAGCTGTTGATGCAGCAAGAGGACTTACTCTACCCGTAGAAGTACCTAGGCTATCTACACACCAGTAAAGCAATGGGCCTTCAGGGGCTTTAAGGGGGGTTGAAATTGCCCACGCAGCTGATGTCGCATGACAATTAGAAGTCGAAATAATCTGCGCTGTAGTATATGTAAGAACTATAGCGCCAGAGGCACCACTCGTCGTATGAGCAGCTGCTAGGGCTTTGGCAATGTTTGCATCCTGCGTTCCATTACAAACAGTATCGTAACTGTTTGGTGCCGCTCCGTCATATACAAGTTCAGCTTGCGCTCTAATATTTGCTAAGTTCGCCTTAATGGCTGCATTAGCACCCTTAGAACGAGCAGTGTTTAGCGATGCAAGGACCACTGAAGCCAAAATACCGATTATAGCGACCACAACCAAAAGCTCAATCAATGTGAAACCTTTTTTAAAATTCATTTTTTATAATATATTTTTTTAATAATAATAATAATAATTCGACTTATTTTTAATCTATTCATTATAACATAAATACAAGAAAGTTATCCACACCTGCCCGTAATGCTAAAGCATAGCTTTTTCAGGAGGATCCGCCTTTAACTAATTCCACCCGCAAGATTGTAAATCGGGATCAAAACAGAAACCAGAAGCAACCCCACACCCAAACCTAAAACCACAATCATTATCGGCTCTATTAGACCAATCAATGTATCAATAGCGCCGTCTACTTCACGTCGGTAGAAAGTGGTCAAAGTTCTCAAAACAGCTCCCAATGAACCAGCTTCTTCACCCACCAATACCATCTGGATCAGAATGCCAGGTATTTTTTCTCCATGTTTTTGAAGCGCAGCGGAAAAAGCCAAGCCAGATTTTACTCCATCTGCCACTTCTAGCAAGATTGCTCTATATATGCGACTATCAACAACATTGGCGGTAATGTCTATTGCTCGTACTATAGGAACACCAGAAGAAAGCATCGTATCCATGTTGTCCGTTATTCTGGAAAGGTAAAGTTTTTTATATAAATTACCTATGATTGGCATATTGAGACGTGTTTCGTCCAAATACGCTTTCCCTTTTTCGGTGGAGGATAACCGCCAAAGCCAGATGCCAAGAAGCACTAATAAAATTGCAACAATAAAACCATAGTCAACAAAAAAATTGGAAAATCCAATGACTACTTTGGTATAAAAGGGCACTTCTTGACCAGAGTCTAATATGATTGCAGATAGTTTCGGAATCACCAACCCAAACATTAAACCCATTACTATAAAAAAAGTAAAAATGACAAAGGCCGGATAAATGAGCGCATTCCTAGCCTTGGAAGTAAGAGAATATTGACGATCTAAGTATTCTGCTAAATTTAAAAATGTTTGGTTAAGTTTACCGGTTTCTTCGCCCACCTTAACCATGTTTATATAAAAATCTGAAAATACATCTGGGTGACGAGCAAGAGCGCCAGAGATAGAAACTCCCGCTTGCAGGTCGTCGCCAACAATGGTCAACTTCTGACCCAGAAGTTTGTTTTCTGTATTAGCCGCAAGCATAGTGAAGGCTTTGAGCGCGGAGACTTGTGCTTCAAACAAAGTCGCAATCTGACGAGAAAGAATCACTATATCTTTCATGGATACTCTTTCAAAAAAAGACATTGAGAGAAGTGATGTCTTCTGTGTCTCATCTTTCATAGAAATAACCACGAGCCCCCTACGCTGAAGTCCGCTAATTGCCATGTCACGATTAGGCGCATCAATTTCTCCTTCCTTATTTGCTCCTTCGTCATCTATGGCTTTATATTTGAATAGCATGGCTGATTTTTAAGGAGTGTAACGACTATAAAAATCGTCATCCCTCCCCACTTTTAATAATTAATTTAATAGTAACTTAAATTTCATTGTTTGTAAATTTTTAATTGATTAATTAAAATCAGTGTTAAAAGTGGAGAGGGGTAGGGAAAATCATATTCGCTACGCTCGTTGATTTTCACCTATATCATACGTTCGAGTCCTTTTGGATTAAGGGAATATTGATAAGCATTTTCTATTGAAATTTCGCCAGCACGCACAAGATCTATGAGCGAATGATTTAAGTCGATCATCCCAGATTCTGACCCTGTTTCTATAACCACGTCTATTTCGTGTGTACGTTTTTCACGAATTAAATTTGATACAGCATTATTATTTAAAAGAAGCTCGTATGCGGGAATTAGCCCACCTGTAATACGTGGAATTAATCTCTGAGAAAAAATGCCAAGAAGTGATGCCGCAAGCTGAGCGCGAATTTGATCCTGCTGTTCGCCTGGAAAGGAATCGATTATTCTATCTATTGTCTGAGAAGCATTATTAGTATGCAAAGTTGAGAGCACAAGGTGCCCTGTTTCGGCAGCAGTCACGGCAGTAGCTATGGTTTCTGGCGTACGCATTTCCCCAATCATTATCACATTCACATCTTCACGAAAAACAGATTTAAGCGCTACGTGAAAATCTTTGGTATCAATACCGACTTCACGCTGATTAATAATAGACTTATTGGGTATATATACATGTTCAATTGGATCCTCAATGGTTATAATATTGCGTGCTTGTTCATTGTTAATCAAATCAATCATAGCTGAAAGGGTGGTGGATTTCCCTTGTCCGACAGGACCAACCACCAGGAAAAATCCCTGTTTTTTGCGTGCTAGATCACTAAGGATAACCGGCAAATGTAATTCTTTAATAGTTCTTACTTTTGGCACCAATCGAAAAACAAGACACATCAAACCTTTTTGGAAAAAAGCGTTACCCCGAAGACGTGCCTCCCCACGAAAATCATAAGAGAAATCCGCTTCTTGATTTTCCATAAATTTTTCAATTTGCGCCTTTTGAAATATTTCACCTAAAATTCCAAGCATGTCTTTGTCCGTAAAAACCTGATGCTTG
>Ga0155289_111_pt1 | contig 107580 bp, 100 predicted proteins | sample RifCSPhighO2_02_FD_106257 | JGI IMG/M metagenome (GOLD analysis project Ga0155289, IMG submission 106257) | Candidatus Nomurabacteria bacterium RIFCSPHIGHO2_02_FULL_37_45 | reverse complement strand
AGCAAGAAATCCCACGATCATAACTATTTTCTCTTCACGCGAAGAAAACCCATTAACTGTCTTTCCATTGAAATCTTTGAAATTCATTTTTAATGAATTTTTTATTCTTTCGGTTAATTTTTCAATCATCTCTTCAATACTTATAACTTTGCGTACTTCAACTTTAGGTAAAAATACTTTTTGGGGCACTGAATTCAAGACATCATGAACTATACTCATCATATTTTCTTTTGTAACTTGATCATCCGGTAAAAATACCAGCACATCATTTTTTCTCTCCAGTGGCGCAAAAATTATTTTCTTGCCAAAATTATTTTTTACATTTGCGGAAAGTTTTATAAAGAGTTCATACAAACGCAACCTTTCTTCTAAATTATGTATATCATTCTCTTCCTCAGAAGTAAGATTTAAATTAGGCAGAAGCGACTTTGATTTGATCAGGATAAGAGTAGATGCCACAAGAATAAAACTGGAAATTATAGCTCTGTCTAAATTGCCTAATTTGTTTATATAAGCCAAGTAATCTTCGGTCACAGTAGCCAAAGACACATCATTTATGAACAATTTTCTTTTTTCTATGAGTTCCAAAAGAAGGCCAAATGGCCCTTCGAAACCTGTCATTTTTATTTGATAAGAATTTGAAATTTCCGTTTCCATTTTTATATTTATTTATTTATAGTCATACTGTTCGATCATTTTATACAAAAGTCTGACTGGTGTTCCTAGCGCTCCGTTTGCTAAATATTCTCCAGCCATTGAAGTCATGCGAGGCGCGATGTCTAAATGCGCCCATTTCGGAGCTTTTCCACCTCCGGCTTTGCCCTTGATAAATTGATAGAGAAAAATTGCGCCATAAATAGCTCCGCCATAGCGAGAATCTTTATTATGAATATTAGTCCAATCACCCAAACTTCCCTTTATTTCATTTTCATATTCTTCCCACATAGGCAAACGCCAGATATAATCTCCTGTCTTCTCTCCAACCCTCTCCATCATTTTTGACAAATCATCATCATCGGTAAATATTGCCGAAGCCCTTTCTCCCAATGCCACACATGCTGCTCCAGTAAGTGTTGCAATATCAATTACTACTTCTGGATTGTATGTTTGCGCATAGGTTAACGCATCCGCCAAAATTACTCGCCCTTCTGCATCAGTATTTAATACTTCAATTGTTTGTCCGGACATTGAGCGAATCACATCTCCTGGTCGACAACTTTTTCCAGAGACCATATTTTCAACAGAAGGGATAAGGCCGACTACGTTTTTTTTCAATTTCATTTTTGCAACCAACGCCATCGTATGTATGACTGCCGCGCCTCCAGACATATCCATATTCATTCCGAGAAGACTGTTGGAAGGTTTGAGATTTATTCCGCCGGTATCAAAAGTAACTCCTTTGCCGACTAATACTATTGGTTTTTCTTTCTTCTGCCCGCCAAAATATTCCATAATTATAAATTTTGATTCCTCATCGGATCCGTGCCCAACGGAAAGTATCGCTCGCATTTTTTGCTTGAACATTTCTTTTTCACCCAATATTTTTACTCTCACGGGTAAATTTTTAACTGCTTCTTTTGCTCTTTGCGCGAGAATACAAGGTGTCATATCTCCGCCTGGTGTATTTGAGAGAGAACGTGTTTTATTGACTTCGTCAGCAATAATATTTCCTTTTAAAATTGCATTTTGTATTTCCTTGGAAACTCCCAGAATATAAATTTCTTTGATCAAAGGAAAGCCTTCTTTTGGGGGTGTTTTGTATTCAGTAAATTCATAGTTGGCAAAATCAAGCTGAGTGCCGATTATTTCTCCGAGTTCCTGTTCCCCTATTTTAGTATTGCTAAATTTGAAATCATTAAAAGAAAAAGCGATATTAGATGCTTTGGCATTTTTTGCTATATTTATCATTTTTCGCAAAAGTAAGTACAATTTTCTCAAATTCATCTTGCCTTCTTCGTCGCACTTTAAATAAAGCGTCTTCACCTTGTTTTCTCTCACAATTTCGTCGTTATTTTTAGGGCCAATCGACACAAAAAGAACTTCTTCTTTCACATCTTTCACGCTGTTTTTGAAGATTATTTTCATAGCGATATTATATACTTTTTTATAAAAAATTCAAAGAATTTTTTAATAGTCGTGAATTACGAAACTCATAAAATATAACTTTTTGGAGGGGTTTTGCGAGCGACGGCGAGTAAACTTCAGGATTTTTTAAGCTTCAAAAAATCTGTACCGGAAAAAAGTTGATATTTTCTGAGTTTAGTAATTCACAGTAATAGAGTATAATTAGTAGATGAAGGAAGTAAATGGTAGAACAACGGAATATCCGATTGATGACATTTTTTTGAAAAGATATTCGCCGAGGGCAATGTCGGGAGAAAGTATTTCAAAAGAAGAGCTGATGACGCTTTTTGATGCTGCACGCTGGGCGCCTTCTTCTTATAATGCTCAGCCTTGGAGATTCATATATGCAATGCGCGATACTCCGGAATTTGATAAATTATTTTCTCTTCTGGTGGATTTTAATAAATCTTGGTGTATAAAAGCTGCAGTATTGATTGTAGTTATTTCCAAGAAAACTTTTGAGCATAATGGAAAAGATAATGTAAATCATTCTTCCGACATAGGAGCTGCTTGGGAAAATTTGGCTTTGCAAGCACAGTTCATGAATTTAGTAGCTCATGGAATGAACGGCTTTGATTATGCACGGGCAAAAACCGAACTCGGCATTCCCGACGACTATTTTGTGGAAATGATGATAGCCATCGGCAAGCATGGCAAAGTCGAAGATCTGCCGGAGAGTTTGCGCGAGGGCGAAAAGCCAAACGACAGAAAGAAGCTGGAAGAAATTATTTTCGAAGGCAAATTTAGCGGTTAGAAAATTTTAATTATGCGCGTCGATTTTTGCTGCAACAATGAAATCATTTTCAGAAAGTCCACCGATGGCGTGAGTCCATAGCTCAAGTAACACTTTATTATAGTTTATATGTATATCTGGATGATGCCCCTCCATTTCGGCGATGTCAGCCACTCTTTCCACGAAATTTATCGCGCCGATGAAATCAGCAAATTTAAATTCTTTGGAAATTTTTTGTGCTTTCTCATCAAGTATCCAGCCTGGAACATCAACCATATATTCTTCTGCCTGCATTTTATCAAAAGGCTTAATCCCCTTCTTCTCACATGGGATACATTTTTTCTTCAGTAAATCTTTTTTATCCATTTATTTTAATAGAGCAAGCTCAAGCCCCGCGAGAGCTGCTTCGCCCCCAACATGAATTCTAACCTTTGCTTGCTTTAAATTATTTACCGTAAGAACTCCAAAGCCTACTGGAATATCATCTTCAAGCATGACTTCGAGCGCGCCCTCCTGCGCCATCTTGGCGACATAATCAAAATGCGGAGTCTCTCCACGAATGATACACCCGAGCGCCACCAGAAAATCGGGTTTTTTAAATTTACTTAGTTGTGCAATTTGATGTAAACCATAAGGCAGTTCTACAGAACCAGCAACATAAACCACTCTTATATTTTTATCACTAACTTTGCATTTTTTTAAAGTTTGGAGCGCATTTTCTAAAAGCTTGTTTGTGATTTCACCGTTGAAGCGAGCCACAACAATGCATACTTTTAATTTAGATCCATTTAGATATTTATATTGTTTATTTTTTATTTGCATTTGCGTATTTTGCAAGTATATCAAATTCTAAATTTACGATATCCCCTTTTTTCTTATATTTTAAATTGGTGTTTCGAAGTGTGTGTGGAATAATTTTTACAATAAAACTATTTTTAAGAACTTTAGCAACCGTCAAACTTATACCTTCTACTGCCACTGACCCTTTGTATGCTAGGTACTTTCTGAAATTCTGAGCCGGTATTTCTATTTCAAAAACCGACGAATTCCCTTCTTTTTTAATACTAACAATCTTACCTGCTCCGTCAACATGCCCGAGCATGATATGTCCGTCAAGATTGTCTCCGAATTTCAGAGATTGCTCAATGTTTACTGTATCATCTTTTTGCAAAGAATCTAAATTTGAAAGTCGCAAAGTCTCCGGCATATATTCGAATATAACATTTTTGCCTATTTTTTTTACCGTTGAACAGACACCATTTACGGAAATACTTTCACCTATTTTTATTTTCTTTAGAGAATTTGAAATTTCCAGAGAAAGTCCACCACTTGCATGTTTAACATTTTTGACTTTCGCAGTTTTTGAAATTATACCTGTGAACATATATCTATGTCTTTTTTGATTTGCACGATTAATTCTTCTTCGGTTTCAAACTTTTTATATTCTCTCAAAAATTTATTTATTTTCAAGATTACTTCCTTCTCATATGCATCGTCGCTGTAACCTATGAGGTGTGCTTCGATCTTATGCTGATCATTTTCTTTTGGACCAATCACAATTCCAGCGCAGTACTCTTTACCATCGAACGTCGCCATCCCAGAGTAAACTCCTTCTTTTGGTAATTCTTTTGCGTTTGTTTCTAAATTCACAGTTGGAAAACCTAATTTCCTACCATAACCATCGCCTCGTATCACTTTACCCTTGATTGTGTAATCCATTTAAGAATTATTTAACGAGCTTGATACCAAGTTCTTTAAGTTGTTTTTCTTCTAAAGACTTTGGCGCATTCATAACTGCCGTTTTTCCACCTCTAGTCATTGGGAAGGCTACAACTTCACGCAGATATGATTCTCCAGTCAGGTTCATAAGATTACGCTCTACACCCAGAGCAATACCTCCGTGGGAAGGTGCTCCGTATTTAAAAGCTTCAAGCATATGACCAATCCTATCTTTTATCTCTTCTTGCGAATATCCCATAACTTTATATGTAGCTTCTAGGATTTCTGGTTTATGAGCGCGAATTGAACCCCCGCCAGACTCATAACCGTTGCATACTAGGTCGTATTGAGTAGTTAAAATATTTTCTATATTTTCTCCTTTCATAAGCCAATCTATATGTTCTGGAATTGGCATGGAAAATGGGTTGTGAGTGAAAGTCCACTTACCTTCGTCAGTTTTTTCAAAAAATGGAAAGTTCACTACCCATGCGTACGCAAGTATATTTTTATCTTTTTTCTCTTCTTCTGTTCGCATATCAAATTTATCAGCACCGTACTTGGACATTGATTCTTTATAGGTAATTCTTGGGAAAGGTTTTTGTTTTATTTTAAAGCCCATAGATTCTACTACTGTTGTCATCATTTCTTCTATAAGGTTCATAACGTCCTCCATCTCCACAAACGACATTTCCACATCCACTTGAGTATGCTCAAAACCTCTATCAGCTCTCAAGTCTTCATCTCGTAGTGCCCTCGCGATTTGAAAATATTTCTCCATACCGCCCACCATAAGGAGTTGTTTGTATTGCTGGGGAGACTGAGGCAAGGCATAGAAATTCCCCGGGTTAATGCGAGACGGTACAACGAAATCCCGTGAACCTTCTGGAGTGGATTCTGTTAAAAGAGGAGTTTCGATCTCCGTAAACATTTTAGAAAACAAAAACTCTCGAACTCTTTTCACAAATTCGCTTCGCATTCTTATATTTTTCTGCATACGATCCGAACGCAAATCAAGATATCGATATTTCAAACGCGTGTCTTCGTTGATTACACTAGTATCAGTCGTGATATCAAAGGGTAAAGTTTCTGCTTTATTTAGAATTTCAATTCCTATCACTTCCATCTCCACTTCTCCATTTAACACCCCTGCTTTTATATTTTTCTCTGGGCGTTTGTTCACAATCCCAGTAATTTCTAAAACCCACTCAGGTCTTATTTCTTTTCCCTTTTCTATTACGTCCGCTCGACTCGGCAACGCGACACACTGTACCTTCCCAGTCACATCTCGCATATCAAAAAACACCATTTTGCCCTGATCACGCCTAACATCCACCCATCCAGCGATGGTAATTTCTTTTCCCACATGGTCTTTTAGATCTTTGATATATACTCTATTTTTCATTACGAAATTATTTTAGCATAAATTTAAAAATAAAAACAGTTAGCCTGTCAGTCCGTTTTTCTCAAGCCTAGACCTAATTCCTCCCCTCTTTCTGCCAAATTTTTTCATAAGATCTACTATCGAAACACCAGAAGTGAATAGTTGTTTGAGTTCTTCGTCTTGCTCTTTACTCCATGGACGATACGCATTTGGATGTTTCTCTCTGATCTCGGTAAAGGCTTTAGGGCGCGCCGAGTACGGCGTGCCCTTTGCTGTTTCTTTTCCAACCTTTCCCCCGCACGCAACTATAAAATCATTGTGCATTTTTTTGAGACCATGAGCGGATAATTGACCGAAAACTTCCACCGCCTCCCCTGATTTATTCTTAAAATCAATATCTTTTTTCAAAATTTCTGGATGCACTTTGAGAGCATGTGCATTCATGCCAAGTAAATAAAGTCCAGAGAGCCTACGTACTCTAGAAAGAGCCACATAACCCTGCCCAAATTCAAATACTTGCGAGAGATCCATCACCGCGGCATCCATGCTCATCCCCTGACTTTTGTGCACTGTGATAGCCCAAGCAAGTCGCAACGGCACTTGCGTTATCTGCGCGCGAATTTTTCCATTTTCTTCCACTGTCCAATCCATAGGCGTAATAATTATGTTTCTGCCATTCTTGGTTTTAATAATTGGATTTCCGCTAAATTCTTCGTAACCCGTAATTGTTCCAAGAGTTCCATTCACAAATCTTTCTTTTGGATTATTTTTAGTACACATCACAACAGCGCCAGCTTTAAGCTCTAAATTCTCTGGAGATAAACATCCTTTTTTAAGAATCTCAACTAGTTTATCATTTCCACTCGCCGACATTTTGAATGATTTTATTTCTGTTTTTAGTTTCGAAAGTTCAGTATTATTTACTCGATCCACATCTACATTGTGCGAAAAAAGTTTAGTAATATTTGCGGGTGTATTATATTCATTTATTTTTCTACTTTTTATATGCTCTAAGTGTGATTTTTTAAAAGAATTTGACCGTATAGCAGAAAGTACTGACAGAAAATTTGCGTCATCTTGACGATGTTGTTCAGTCAAATAACACACGACAGGTCGCGTACGCTCCCAAGTCGCTGCACCATATGCAAACATTTGCGAAAGCCTTGCTTCCGTAATCAGTGAATTCTGTTTATTTTTTTCTTCTATATCATCTCTTTTCATAACAGGTGGTAATTGAAAAAAGTCCCCTACCAGAATAATTTGTATTCCACCAAATGCTTCACTCTTTTGTTTTATTTCACGGCAAACCATATCTATCATGTCGAGCATATTCATAGAGAGCATCGAAATTTCGTCAATGATGAGCACTCGTGTTCTGTTGATGCGTTTTACAATATATTCGCTGCTGGCTATCTTATCTAAATCATATTTATCTAATTTTGTCCTAATGCCAATACCACTCCAAGAATGAATCGTCATCCCGCCAATATGCGTCGCGGCAATTCCCGTCGAAGCTGTAATCGCCGGCTCGACATCGCACCCGCGCAAATAATTTACATAAGCATTCACCGTATGCGTCTTCCCCGCTCCCGGTTCACCCGTCAAAAAAACATTCGCCCCAGTTTTTAAAATATCGAGCGCTTGCTTTTGGGTCATGATTGGAATATTCTAACATATAAAGAAAAGATTAAAAAATATTTTCTATTTTATAAGTTTATATATAAATCGACTAATTACAGCTAAAATTTTTGAAGTTTTGTTTTTCTTAATAAGATTAATTACTGCACTACCAGCAACTGCAATATCAGAATGTTTTCTTATCAGAAAAACATCTTTTTGTGAAGAAATGCCAAACCCAACAGCCAGTGGAATTAAAGAATTTTTTCTCACTCGAGTAAGATATGAATTGATATTTTTAGAAAATTGTTTACCGGTGCCTGTAATGCCCTGTCTAGATGTACAATAAAGAAATCCACTTGCTAGTTTTTTAATTTCTTGAAGTCTTTTCTTTTCTATTGCAGGAGAAATTACATAAATAAAATGAATTCTGTATTTCACTGTGTATTTTTTTAGCTTTTTACCTTCTTCAGAATCATATGGAAGGTCGGGCACAATCACTCCAGAAATACAATTCTTTTTACATTTAATGCAAAATTTTTCTATACCCATATGAATTATAATATTAGCGTATGTCATTAGGACTATAGGGGTTTTTAAATTTTTATTTACAAATTTTGCTAATTCAAAACTGTCTTTAATTTTTGTGCCATTTTCCAAAGATTGCTGACAAGCTTCAACGATTAGATGCCCATCAGCCATCGGATCAGAGAAAGGGATCTGAATTTCAATTATATCTGCTCCACCCCTCACTAGTGCTATGACAATTTTTCTAGAAAATGACAGGGTTGGATACCCTACCACAAGATGTGCCATAATCCCAATATTTTTTCTCCCCTTTATTTTTTCTATTACCTGATCTAAATTATTTTTCATATCTTTTTATTTCTTCAATTAGAAACTTTTTAAATTCTTGGTCATTGACTGCTCGAGTTACATTAAACAAATCTTTGTCACCTCTACCTGAGATATTCACTACCACAATTTTATCTTTCGATAACTTTGGTAAAATTTTATAAGCATAGGCAAGTGCATGGGAAGATTCTAAAGCTGGAATTACCCCTTCGAATTTTGCAGTAATTTGAAAAGCCTTAATTGCTTCCTTGTCTGTTGCAGAATCAAGCTCAACTCTGCACTTTTTAGATAGCTCTGCAAGTTCGGGACCCATTCCTGGATAATCTAATCCAGCCGCCACACTGTGTGTCCGAGCTATATGCCCTTCATTTGTCTGAAGAAAAAGTGATTTGTATCCTTGAAAAATTCCAAGCTTTCCATTTTCTTTCCTGGCCGCATTTTCACCAAGTTTTTTCCCAACCCCTCCAGCTTCGACACCAACAAGTTTAACTCTTTTATTTTTTATAAAGTCATAAAACGCACCTATGGCATTACTGCCTCCACCAACACATGCAACAATAAAATCTGGAAGACTGTTTTCTTTTTCTTTTACTTGTTTTTTAATTTCTTTTCCAATTATTGACTGAAAAGTTCTATTCATTAATGGGTATGGATGTGGGCCGAGAACAGAGCCAATTACATAATAACTTTCCTCTGTATTTGCCATCCAATATTTTAATGCTTCATTCACGGCATCTTTCAAAGTTTTACTACCGGAAGATACACTGACAACTTCAGCGCCAAGCTGTTCCATAAAGAAAACGTTGGGTCTTTGGCGAGCAATGTCTACCTCCCCCATAAAAATTTTACACTTTAAACCAAACTTGGCTGCAACAGTTGCCGTAGCGACCCCATGCTGTCCCGCACCAGTTTCTGCTATAAGCTCTTTTTTGCCAAGCCTTCGGGCTATTAGAGCCTGGCCAATACAGTGTGTAATCTTATGAGCACCAGTATGATTTGCGCCTTCGTTTTTAAAATAAAGTTTTGCCCCGCCAAAATGTTTAGTAAGATTCTTAGCAAAAATCAAAGGAGTCGGTCTGCCACTAAAAAATTTTAAGAGTTCGCTGAATTTTTTTTGAAACTTTTTATCTTTCATTGCCTTGTTAAATTCGTCTTCTATTTCATGAAGTGCGTGAACAAGCATCTCGGGTACATACGCTCCGCCGTAGTTATTGAAATATCCATTTTTTATTTTTGAATTCATATCTTTTAAAATTAGAGCTAGTGGGTGTGGTAAATACCGCCACCCACCGCTCGCTGATAATCACCGCCCGAGAGGATCTTCTGTCTCCTTCCTGGGAGGTGTTGGAACCTCCTGAACCCAGAACCCATAAATTTTTACGGGTCCATTTTCCGCGACTAAAAACAGGTCGCGAACTACTTCAATGCTTGGATTGCAGACAAGCTTCTCAACTTCTGAGATCATAGATTCCTCCAAAGAACAAAAATAGTGACACTCTTGCGCCACTTAATGGATTCCTTGTTTGGTTTGAGAGAGAATAAATAAAAAGAAATCAACAGAACAGCGCAAAAGCAGAAAACTCTGCGCCCCACCAAGATTTATTTGATGATTTATTAGTCCTATCCCCCCTATTGATTTGGAAACTTCTTAATATCAGCATACTAGCATGCTAGTATATATAAAAAATAAAAGCAAGCGCAATATTTTCTTATCTGTGGACAACTTTTAAGGCTCTTCTAAAACCTCCTTCTTTCTTACGCATTTCTCGTGACCCCCGAGTAATTGTAGCAACCCCTAAATGTAAGTCATCTGCTATTGCCTGCTGGTACTCCCCTCCCGCTAAGCGTTTCACTATTTGCCATCTCACACTTATATTTTCAAATTCTCTAGGTGTTAATATGTCCCTCACAAAATCAGCCAAAAGACTTTTGTCTTTAGCAATTTTATAAATGACGTCTATAACTTCTTTTTTATACTGTTCAGAATTATTTTTCATTTTATTTTATTTTATTAATCTATTTTAATACATCACCATACTAGCATGATGATATTAAAACTGTTAAATTTTTAATCAAAATATAAATGGATACAATGTTTTGACTTCACTCGGACATTATATAAATAAATTTATATATGCTCTTCGCTAATCAAAATAATCAATTTTAAGAGCCTTACGTACTTCAATCATTGTTTTTTTTGCTTCTTTCCGTGCAATTTCAGTTCCTTTTTTTAAAATATTCATTACAAGTTCAGGATCCTTTGCAATCTCTTCTCTCTTGGTACGAATGGGAGTTATGAGATCAACTAAAATTTTGGTTAATCTTTTTTTTAAAACAACGTCCCCTAATCCACCTTTTTGATATTGAGCTTTGAGTTCTGCTACACTTTTTTTGTCTTCATCAAACACGTCAAGGTACGTAAATACAACATTTCCTTCCACCTTACCTTTGTCTTCTACATGAATATGGTGCGGATCAGTATAAGCTTGCATAACTTTCTCTTCGATTTCTTTATCTGAATCTGAAAGGTAAATGCAATTTCCTAAAGATTTTGACATTTTTGAATTTCCGTCTATTCCGACAAGACGCGAGATATTACTAACAACACCAGTAATTTTAGAAAATAAATCAACGCCATAAGTTGCATTAAATTTTTTTATAATCTCATTCGCTTGTTCAAGTACTGGCATCTGGTCTATACCTACGGGAACTGTATTGGCTTTACAGAAAAGAATATCTGCCGCCTGAGAGACTGGATAAGCTAAAAATCCAAACGGGGTACTTTCTACAAATCCTTTTTCTTTGAGTTCTGTTTTAATGGTTGGATTATGAGACAGTTGCTGGAAAGTTACGAGATTCATAAAAAAAACAGTAAGTTCAGCAATTTCTGGCACCTGAGATTGAATAAAAAAAGTTGTTTTCTTTGGATCAACCCCACAAGCTAAATTATCTAACACAACTTCGACAACATTGTTTCTAATTTTTTGTGGGTTATCAGCATTATCTGTAAGTGCTTGAACATCTGCAACCATGTAAAAAGCTTTACTAACTTCGTTTTGTAATTTTATACGATTTTTTATTGAACCTACGTAATGCCCCAAATGCAGTCTTCCGGTTGGTCTATCACCCGTAAGCACTATTTTCTCTATATTTCCCATAAAAATATACTATCATATTTCTCCACATTATAATAACATCTTACCCACTTTTAGGCTTTGACAATTTTTCTACTGTGTTAAAATGGCTTAATGGTCAGAAACATAAAAAATAATATGAAAAATAACCTACGCATTCCTCCCCAAAGCATTGAATCCGAACGCGCGGTATTAGGGTCAATAATGCTTCGCAAAGACGCCATGCATGAGGTAGAAGATATGGTAAGTCCAGATTCTTTTTATGTTGAAAAGCATAAGATGATTTTCCAAGCAATGCTTGACTTGTCTGTAAAAAATGAGCCGATAGACATACTTTCTTTGTCTACTAAACTACACGAACAGAAATTGCTCGACAACATTGGGGGCAATCAGTATCTAGCAGAAATAGTTAATATTGTTCCCTCCTCTACTAATGTAAAACATTATGCTGATATTGTGCAGAAAAAATATGTCCTACGAAGTTTGATAGAAGCGGCAGATTATGTATCTGAACTTGCGTTTGAAGAAGGAGATGATCATATGGATGACATCTTAGACATGGCAGAAAAGAAAATTTTTAGTGTTGTTTCTTCTCCAAAAAATCAAAAATTTGTAAATTTAAAAGATGCTCTACCGGAAGCATATGAACGTCTAGAGAAATTACACGAACACAAAGGAATGCTACGCGGACTTCCGACTGGTTTTCGAGACTTGGATACTATACTTTCAGGTTTACAAAAGGCTGATTTGGTTATTATTGCCGCAAGACCCAGTATGGGTAAAACAACTCTCGCGCTTGATATTGCTCGCATGACATCAGTCATCCATGAAAAATCTGTAGTTATTTTTTCTCTAGAAATGTCTTCACAACAGTTGGTGGACAGAATGCTCTCCGCCGAAAGCCGTGTAAATGCTTGGAATTTACGCACAGGACGTCTTTCTTCGGATAGAGAATTTTCTCAACTGCGAGATTCGCTGGACAAGCTGGCAAAAGCGCAAATTTATATTGACGACCAGCCAGGAAATTCCATTGTCCGCATGAAAGCTCTTTCCCGCAGGCTAAAAGCGGAAAAAGGGCTGGACCTTATCGTTGTTGATTATTTACAATTAATGACAACTTCTAAAAATTATGATTCCATGGTAAATCAAGTGACCGAAATTTCAAGATCACTCAAAAGCTTGGCAAAAGAATTAGACGTGCCGGTGCTCGCACTCTCTCAACTCTCCCGCGCAGTAGAGTCTCGTGGGGGTAAGCCTCGCCTTTCTGATCTTCGCGATTCAGGATCCATAGAACAAGACGCAGATGTTGTAATGTTTATTCACAGAGAAGATAAAGGAAAAGATGAATCGGAAAAAACAAATATTGCTGAAATTTTAATTGAAAAGCATAGAAATGGTCCAACCGGTAAAATTGAGCTCTATTTTGATGAAAAAACAACGACATTCCTAAACCTTGAAAAAAGTAATATTAGTGAATTCTCTCCGTCAAAAGTAAAAGGGGATTTGGATGAATTTTAAATGGACATTATAGACAAGTTAAGTGAGATTTTTAAAGAATTTCCCGGTATTGGGGAGAGGCAAGCCAAGCGCTTTGTTTATTTTTTAATGTCTAGAAATGGAAGTTACGTAGAAAATTTATCCAGTCTAATTTTGAATTTAAAAAAAGAAGTAACGCAATGCAAGGAATGTTTTAGATTTTTTATTATAAATAAAGAAAAAGATCAAACTTGTAATATTTGTATGAACGTAAATATAGATACCTCTACCCTAATGGTAGTTGAAAAAGATTCCGATTTGGAAAGTGTAAAGAAAAGCCGAGTTTATAATGGTAAATATTTTATCCTCGGTGGACTGGTCCCGATCATTGAAAAAAATACTAAAAAAAGAATCAGAATTGAGGAATTAAAAGAAAGAATTAAAAAAGAAGGAGAAAATTTAAGGGAAATAATTCTCGCTTTTTCATTAAATCCTCAAGGTGACCATACTGATTCTTATGTCCGGGAACAACTAAACGAAATTGTGGAAAAATTAAACCCTTCGACCAAGCTCAGGGCAGGCATAAAAATCTCCTCTCTTGGTAAGGGTCTTTCTACTGGTACAGAACTAGAGTATTCAGACAACGATACTCTCAAAAATGCATTAAAAAATAGGCAATAGATATTGATAAAATTTATTTTATGGAAATAATCTTCACCTTAAAAAATGGCTGGCGGTGGCCGTTCCTACGCAAGTAGCGAGATTTTTGTTTGTATTTTACAACTAGAATTTTTTTGGCACGACCGATTTCCATAATCTCAGCGTCGACTTGTACACCTTTAATATAGGGTGTACCGATAGTAGTATTTTTGCCATCATCAACGAGCAAGACTTTATCAAAAGATATCTTATCCCCTTTCTTGTACTCTCCCTTTATTTTTTCAATAGAAAATACGCTCCCCTTGGAGACTTTATATTGCTTCCCGCCTGTTTGTATGACTGCAAATTCATCTGTCTTCATATTGGGCTATATTACACAAAAGTTGTAAAAAAAGCAAATATGGCTTAATATAAAAGGACCTGTCCCGCATGAAAATCTGCGAGATTGGTTAAAAGGTCATATTACAATTTTTAAATTTTTCATAACGGATGGCTTTGATATTTTACAATACTCTATCGCGCAAAAAGGATCTATTCTTCCCTATTGACAAAGGAAAAGTCCGGATGTATACCTGTGGACCGACAGTCTATGATTATGCCCATATAGGCAATTTACGTGCTTATATTTTTGCTGATATTTTAAAGCGTGTTTTGTTATATAGCGGATTAAAAGTCAAACATATAATGAATTTAACTGACATTGATGACAAAACAATTCGTGATTCGCAAAAGGAAGGAAAAACATTAGAAGAATTTACAGAATTTTATTCTAAAGAATTTTTTAAAGATATAAAGTCAGTAAACATGCTGGAGCCAACAAAATTTACAAAGGCCACTGATTACATAGATGATATGGTATTGATTATAGAAAAATTGTTAGAAAAGGGACTGGCTTATAAAAGTGAGGACGGTTCTATTTATTTTGATATTAAAAAATTTAAAGATTACGGCAAACTATCACGTCTCGTATTGGAAAATCAAAGAGAAAATGCCTCGGGCAGAATAGCGTCTGATGAATACGATAAAGAAAATGTGCAAGATTTCGCGCTTTGGAAGGCTTGGAATAAAAAAGTAGACGGAAATATATTTTGGGAAACAGGTTTAGGGAAAGGTCGCCCCGGTTGGCACATTGAATGTTCAGCAATGTCTATGAAAACTCTAGGAGAACAAATAGACATACACACTGGTGGAGTGGATAATATCTTTCCTCATCATGAGAACGAAATAGCGCAGTCAGAAGGCGTGACTGGTAAACAATTTGTAAATTACTGGATGCATAATGAATGGATACTGGTAAACCAGAAAAAAATGGCTAAATCAGCCAATAATTTTTATACTCTGAAGAACATTATGGATAGGGGTATTAACCCAATAGCCTATAGATTTTGGCTTTTAATGGCAAATTACAGAACAAGAGCAAACTTCGTCTGGGAAGCCCTAGAAGGCGCAGAAACAGCCCTAAAACGGCTTTACGGGCTCTACGCGGCTTTAGGAAAAGAGATCGGTAAAATAAGCGCAGAGTACAAATTAAAGTTTAAAGAATACCTGGAAGATGACTTAGACACCCCGCGGGCACTGACAGTGCTCTGGGATGTACTCAAAGATGAAAATCTTTCTACAGCTGACAAAAAAGCAACCGTTTTAGATTTTGAAAAAGTTTTGGGGCTTGGATTCGCAGACTTAAAAGAAGAAGAAATTCCAGAAGAAATACAAAAACTTGCAAAAGAGCGAGAGCAAACCCGTGAAAATAAAGATTTCAAAAAATCTGATGAATTGCGAGAAAAAATAAATTCTCTGGGTTACGAAGTCAAGGATACAAACGAAGGGCAAAAAATTTCTAAGATTTAGTTTAATTTTGATTTCAAAACTTCAACGAGTTCGGGAAATTCTAGTTTCATAAAATGTTTCTGGTCCGTATACTCATGATAATCTGTATTTAAGTTTCGGCTAAGAACACGAGCCTCTTCTATTGGAATAAAGGGGTCGTCTGTGGACGCAAATTGAATAATGAATTTTTGGTTATTTTTTATGGACTCCCATTCCCATGGATCTATAAAATATCCGCTTTTCTTTTCGCTCTCCTCTCCTAAGTCAGTATAGTAGGCGCCAATCAAAAGAGTGGCAAAAATTTTATTTTTTTCAGCGAATCGTAGGGCAGCAATAGCTCCTGATGAATGGCCTATTAGTATTGTATTTTCATCTGCGCCCAGTTCTTTAATAAAAGGAACCCAAAACTCTTGCCGCGCTAAAATTGGATCTGGAAATTGTTTATTAATTACTGCAACCCCTAATTTAGGTAATTCACGCTCCAAATAAGGGAACCATCCATCTTGTGGTGTTGCACCCCCATTGCCAGGAATCAAAATTACTTTAGCTTTATTCATTTATATCCCCTCCTCTTTGAGTTCTTCTATGATTTCGCGGGACTTGCGAGATAGTTTCCCGGGAAGTTTGATATTTAATTTAATCAAGATATCTCCTCGCTTGCTTTTTGACATTGGCACACCCCTACCTCGTACACGAAGAATTTCATTTATACCGACGCCTTCTGGAATTATCACTTTGATTTCTCCATCAAGAGTTTGTATGGGGAATTCTCTCCCCAAAAGCGCGTCAGAAAGCTTTAAATTTAAATTCATCACCAAGTCGCTACCTTCGCGTTTAAACACAGGATGTAACGCCACATTTATTTTTATATAAAGGTCCCCCATTGTTCCTTTGGAAATTGCCTCTCCCATGCCTGACATGCGAATCATTTCTCCATCACGTATTCCAGCCGGAATAACGATAGAAATTTCTTCTTCACGACGAAGCACTCCTTTACCTTTACACTTATCACAAATTTCTTTTGGTACTTCACCTGTACCATAACAGTTCTCGCAAATTTTCGTACTAGAAATATTACCAAGAAAGGACCTCTTTGTTTCATGTATTTTGCCTTGACCGTTACAATGTTTACAGGTTGCCATAGTAGATCCAGTTTTTGCTCCAGAACCATTACATGTAAGACAGTTAGAGGTTTTGGTAATTAAAATTTTCCTATTTATACCAAAGATTGAGTCCGAAAAAGAAACTTGAATTTCAGTTGAAATATCTCTGCCTCGTCTAGCCTGTGCTCTACCTCCTCCTGTAAAGAAATCACTAAAAATATCATTCAAATTCCCAAAGGCGGATTCGCCTTGAGCGGAAAATCCTTCAGCAAAATCACTGAAATCAAATCCACCAAATCCACCTTGAGCACCCTCATTAGTTCCCATGTTTTCGAAACCAGATCCAAATTGATCATATTTTGAACGCTTTCCATCATCAGAGAGTACTTGGTAAGCCTCATTTACCTCTTTGAATTTGCCTTCGTTGCCACCCTTTTTATCAGGATGATATTTGTGCGCCAATTTATAAAAAGCTTTTTTAATTTCTTCTTTTGATGCGCCCTTATTTATTCCCAGGGTTTGATAATAATCTTTTGACATAAAATTAATAACTTAAAATTTCTAATTTAAGACTATATCATAGGCTCGGCTTCTTGTGAAGCTTTCTTTTTCGGACCCGTATCTTTAATTTCTCCCTGTTCTTTATCTTCTACTGACACAACTTCTTCCTCGGTATCTTTTATTTCTTTAGCTTTTATTTTTGTTTTTCCTTCAATAATCGCTTTTTCTTCCGCGCTTCGAATTATTGTGGCTTCTTCTTCGGCGATGAGTTTAGCTGCGGCATCTTTGGGTATTGAATATTTTCTGCGAGATGCGGTGATAATTTCTTCTCTGTATGAAGGATGCGGTGGAGGTAGAACACGAAGCGTCTCGGCTGAAAACGGATCATACGACTCTCCGTCTATTGTCATCTTTATATAAAATTCCGTTACCGCAAGATTGATCATATCTTTGACATCGAATAGAGGGGCGAATTCTGGTTTTAATTTCACTGCGTCTTCTCCACCGACACGAAATGTTATAACGGACCCGACATTTCCGAGCACAGCTTGATGTACTTTCTGTATAATTTGACCGACATATTGATGCGCGATGGTTAAGTTTAGTCCGTATTTTCTAGCTTCAGATAAAATATTTTCAAATGTTTGGGTCACCACGTTTTGAAACTCATCTACGTAAAGATAAAAATCTTTACGTTCTTTTTCTGGAATAGCGGCACGCTCCATTCCTGCTTGTTTTATTTTTGTTAAAAATATAGAACCAAGAAAAGAAGAATTTTCTTCTCCGAGGCGACCTTTGGAGAGATTGATCAGAATAATTTTTTCATCATTCATGAGCTTGCTTATGTCTATTTTATTTTCTTTCTGACCGAAAATATTTCGCAGTAGCGGATCAGAGAGAAATTGTCCGAGCTTATTCACAAGCGGAATAATGGCGTCTGTGTCAAATTTCTCCGACCAATCAGCAAATTCAATAGCGAAGAATCTTTTCACCATATCGTCAGTAATATACTCCACTACTTTTTGTCTATAATTTCTGTCAGTTAACATTGAGATCATCCCACGCATGGTAGCGTGCGGATAATCAAGCAACGCCAAACAAGTAAAACGGAAAACATGCTCAAGGCGAGGCGTCCAATTCGCTCCGAACTGTTTCTGAAAAACTTCGATCAGCCCCTGTGTCAACTGAAACTTGAACATTGGATCCACATTTGCAAGAGGATTGAAAGAAGCCGGAAATAAAAGATCTGGCGGATCAATAATACATACATCTTCTATGCGCTCTTTTGGTATATAGTCCAATATCGCTTCTACCACATCTCCGTGTGGATCAATAAGACACAGACCATGACCATAGGTAATATCTTGACGGATGAAAAGCTCAAGCAATTTTGTTTTACCGACACCAGACTTTCCTATGATATAAAGATGTCTTCTGCGATCTACTCGCTTGATACCAAAAATAAATTTTTTCTCTTCAAGGGAAGCGACATAATTCGTTCGCCCAATAAAAGAAACGTCCTCTGGTTTAACCTTGCCAAAAACAGGCAACTCTGGCGGAGGTGGACCATATTTGATTATTTGGACTCGATTCGGCTTGGGCATGTTATTTATACTTTAGCATAAATTTGTAGGAAAAAGGTTCGGCATATTTTTCTAAAATAATTCTCTCAAATGGATCAAGCTTATTGTAACCAAGAATAAAATTCTTTATCACACTCCATTCTTCGCGTCCAGCAGGTTTAATATCTTTAAAAGATAAAATATGATCAACAATCTTAAGTGCGCGAATTTTTGCATTATCGGCAGCCTCCATTTTATTTGAATCAAGAAAAGAAAAAAGCCTGCCGATTTCAGGATATAAATTTGCCATATAGAAAAGTGAATTTTTCTCGATCATTATTTCAATTCAATAAATTTATAAATAATCCGAGTGGCTTTTTTTATTATTTCTTCATTATTAACTTCGCGAGAGCGATTACCAAAGTTCGGCTTGATATTCACCATAGAATCAAATTCCAAAATTCCATCTTTGTTTTCTTCGAAACGAATATTGAAGCCCCATATGTCTTCAAATTTTGAACCAGAACCCGTCAGTATTTCAGAAGATTCAATATGATAATCCCCTCCTAAAGCAACTCGCTCAAGTTTAATATCAACTGTACCTTTTATCATTGTTCCATACCAAAGATTAGCTAATTTTTTAACTTCTTCTGCATTTATTTTATGATCTAAAATTGTTATATTCATAACAGCAATATTAACATATTAATACACTTCCTGTTGATAGCACTTTTCGCAGTATACTATCTCGGGTCGGTCAGGAGCGTAGCTAGTCTCAAACTCCATCTTGCATTCTTCTCCCCTATGAAAATGACCTTCTTTCTCGCACATGCATTTTCTATGCCAGAGTTTCATTGGATTTCGTATTTTTAATCTATTTTCATGACGACATAAAAAACATAACCTGGGTAAGAGCACCCCGAGTTTTCGATATAAATTTAATTCATCTATGGTTATTTTATATGCTCCCCTGCAATAATTACTAAATTTTTCTCTATTTTCACATCCAATAATTTCTTCCGTAATAGAATCTTTAACTTCAGATAAATTTTCAGGTAAATCTTTCGATTCTATTGAAATCTGATATTCAGTTGCCTTTCTATCACGCCATCTATAACCCATTTCAATTGCCTGTTCTTTGGAAATTGGAAAATAATCTTGTGCTTGAGTTTCATTGTAACCAAACGTAGAAAGTTCTGCTGGAAAAAATTCTCCATATTTATATACAATGCCTCTTTTATCTATATAAGGCACTTGATTCATCTGTTTTTTAATTTTTGGAATTAATTTTTCATACTTCTCTTTAGAATATTGTTTATTTAAAATGCAGTATTTTTTATTTCGTACGCCAATACATCCAAGCAAATTGGAAGACCCATGACAATTAAAAGAATATTCGACATCATTTGAACCATAGACTACACTGGTAAAAAGACTGCGATAATTTCCTACTCCGGTATCAAAAGACTCATAAACAAGTTCAGCTAATCCTATGCCGGGTCCAGAGTCATAAACATCCTTGGCACTTACTGCAAGCCAATGGGAATTTTTTACGTCTTCTATTCTACCATTTGTATCGAAACAAATTTTACAATTTTTACTACCTTCTAAATTATCTCCGGTTGAATTTACTGTTTTTATTTGATGCGAGAAACGATGGATGGATTTTAGACATACATCCTTAAATTTATTCTTAAGTTTTAGAATAGTTTTATAATCTTTTAAATCATATTCTGCCAACCGTTTATTGTATTCTTCTTTTGAGAGCTGTTCATTCCACATACAGTGTGATTGATTGCGTAAATTACTGCAACCAAAACAATCCGTACAACCTATACAGTCATACAGAAAATACGAGTCTACGCAACTTTTACAATTTAAAGAATACAACAAATGATAACTATCTGAGCAAACTACATCTTCATAACAGAGCTCTGAACGATGAACTAAATATAGATCGGATGAGTCTTTTGTATCTGAAATCCTATTTGCATAAAAAGTTCTTTCTACCTTCCAAGCCCCAGAACACATATAGCTATCCTTACTTCCTTCTGCAACATTACAATAGTCACTATTAGTAGCTTTTATATTTGAAAGAGATTGAAGGGGAATATTGTTTCTTAAATCTTTCCACTGTTCAAAAAATGGTTTTGAAAAATCATATTCTTTACCATATGAAAGCGGATCCCAGCTATCCCCCCACCAAGAGTTAGCGCAGTACACGGTAAGTTTTTCCTCAGGAGGTAAAAATGAAATAAGTATTTCGTCGTGCCCTGGAGCATCGCATTTCCTTTTAAAGAGAGACATTTCGTTGCGCCAGCATAATCTTCTAACCGTCCGACACTCCGGACAAAAAGTCGGTGGAGGCATTTTTATTTTCTCATAAAAATTAAAATCTTCTGGCTCTATTGTAAAGTCTTTTTTACAATTTTGACATTGTCTCGTTTCGTTTTGCATGTAAATTAACCCACAACTTGATTTTATCACATTCCAGTTGAAAATCCATAAAAATCCAAAATAACCTAATAGACGCTACCGCTGTTATTGTGTTATCTTATTATATTTAATATACTTCCTGTTGATAGCATTTTTCACAGTATACTATCTCTGGTCGCCCTGGTGAATAATTCGTGACAATTTCTTTTTTACATTTGTCACAATTGCGATTCCAGGATTTATAAGGCCCACGACGAATGATACGGTCCGTAAAACGGCAGTTCCAGCATTTTCGAGGAATGGGGACAAGCATTTTTCTATAAAATTCAAGCTCGCGCTTGATTAATCGGTAATTTCTGGAACACTGAACACAACTCAATACTTCATTCAAAATATTATCCGTTACATCCTTGATGTGATCTGGAATTTCTTCGGGCTTCATTGTCTCCTTGCCTTCTGTTTTTTGTATATTATCCTCAAAACGGAAACCTTCCACTAGCGCCTGCTCTCTGGTAAGAGGCATATTATCCTGACCTATCGTTTCATTGTAGGCAAAAGGTGAGAGCTCCACAGGAAAAAAATCTCCATAAATATCCTTATCTTTTAATTCTTGTATTATACTATTTTTTATTTTTTCATATTCTTCTTTACTATAGCGTTTATTTAAAATCACAAAATGCCCGCCCTTGATACCATCACAACCAAAACAATCCTTACTTTGGCGCGTGGCAAATGAATATTGCACATCTTGAGAACTTTCCACCCACCAACCACAAATGATGTTTCTGGAACCCGCCCCTACCCCGACTCCGTTGTACAAAAGTTCTGAATTGCGACAGTGACCGATCATATCAGCGCAATCTTTGGCAATTTTTACCGAAAAAACGTATCGTATATCTTCACAAAAAGAGACTTCAAAACAATTGTGACAATTTTTTGATTCAAACAGGTAATCGCCGGTGCAATTTACAACTTTTAAGTTATTATTGCTGCGACGCGGAAATTTTAGAGAAAATTCGGAAAATTTAGCCTCCATTTCTTTTGTCTTCTGATAACTGCCGGCGGTTTCAGCCACGCGTACGAGCCACTCATCCCGTCCTAGCGGTTCATTAAAAAAATGGTAAGACTTGTGGCGCAAATTGACACAACCGAAACAGTTTTGGCAGCCGGAACAGTTTGAAATGAAACGAGAATCTATGCAGTCAAACACATTTTGCCCAAAAGCTACACCGTTACTTTTGTGAATGTTCACACCTTCGTAAATATTTTCAATTTCATCCCCGTAGTAAACATCAAACGCATCCCGAGCTTTGATAATGCCACGCGAGTAGGCTATGTTTTCATTGCCCGGACCCGAATTAAAAACTAGATAACCGTCTTTGTTGCCACCGGTAAAATTAGCATACTCGCTGTTGATATTGGGACCCATTTGTATACTGCTATAGGTGGCGGACTTGGGAACTTTTATGATAAGTTCTTTTAATTGTTCTAAAAAAGGTTTGGAAGAATCATAATCCATGCCAAAAGAATATGCGTCCCATTTATCAGAAATCCAGCAATCATTGCAATATACGATGTACCGAGAATTTGGATGAAACATGGTGATCACTGAACGACCGCATAGACGGCAAGTTTGATTGTATAAAGTTCGCTCGTTACGAAAGACTGCTCGCATTTTGAAACGGCAGTCAGGACAGATCTTAGGCACCGGCACTTTCATTTTTTCATAAAATCCAAAATCATCCGCATTAAGAACGAAATCTTGTTGACACTTTTTACAATTTTTGGTTTCACTTTGCATATTTTCTTATTGCAGTTTTTTGCAAAATGCTAGAATAATACCCTATTCTAAAATTTTTCGGAGGACATCTTCTGGTACTTCTTTGGCTTTCTTTTGCCCGCTTGCGCTTTGAGCGGAAGCAGATGGCGCAGATGGCGATGCGGGGGTGGTCGTAGGTTTCATCGAGTTTGAAGACTTTTCAGAGTCTGAATGGCCTGAACTTGTCGAAGAAGGAGGAGTGGGTATCGCTAACGGCTTGTCCTGAGAAGAATCAAAGGGTTCAGTTACAGCATTTGCCTGTCCGCCTGTGGAGGGAGCCGTTTGAGAAATCAAATCCTTTAATTTATTCATATCTTCTGAACTAGCGGCCTTGTTTTTAAGAGGTACAACTTCTTTAATTTTACTCTTAAGAGTATCGAGGGAAATAGATCCACCTAAATTCGCGCTAGTCAAAACTGGCTCTCTAGTATCAGCCGAATCAGCCTTAAGCTGATTCGGCTGGGGTACGGCTCCTAAAGTTTTATTTAAAACTTCTCTTAAAGCCGAATTCCTTGTCTCGATTTTGGTCGGGACTGTTATTTCTTCTTTATTAAAAACTTTTTTAATAGCCCCAAATATTCCAGACTTGTTTGCTAAAGATAAATTATTCGCAGGCACAGAGGACTTGCCCATATGACCAATGGCTCTTTCTGGATGTCTATCCCCTCCCCCATTTTTTTCTCCTTCTTTTTGCCCCATGCCCACCATATTTTTAACAGGAAATTCTATGCCCAAATCAGCTAATGGTTTATAAAATTTTGTTTCATCATGTTTAATTTGATTCTCTGACCCTTTCTCTACTTTCACTTCTCCTGATTTTATTTTGGCTATACAATCTTTGCAATATGCCGGACGATCTTTCTCCGGCTTGAAAGGCACAGTGGCCTCTTTTTTGCAAAGTGAGCAAATAATTTTAAATTTTTCTACACCAGATGAAGAAGATTCGTTTTCATTACCAAGTGACATTCCGCTCCAATTATTAATTTCTCTTTCAACAACTTCTTTTGGCCTGCAATAAAGGGCGCGAGAAGACTGGATTACTTCTTGTTCAATTTCTTTATTCCCAGATTTCACCATGGGAGGTAAGGTTTTTGCAGAAAAAGGACGAGATGTTACACCATCTATCATTAATTTTAAATAAACTTTATAATTAGGCAAATTTACTATATCTTGAGGGGTAAATTCTGGATCAAACTCTTTTTCTAAAAATTCCGCGTCGTCTGCGCCCACCCGGAAAACTATCATTGTACCCACGTTGCCGAAAACAGCGTCTCGGACCGCCGAACTTTTGTCAGAAATAAGCTGAGCAGTGTATTGGTGAGCAACCGTTAGGTTTAATCGATATTTTCTAGCCTCAGACAATATGCCGGCGAAAGCGTCAGTCACGAAATTTTGAAATTCGTCCACATAAAGGTAGAAATCTCTTCTGGTTTCTTCAGGAATACGTACACGCTCCATGGCGGCAAGTTGAATTTTAGTAATAATCATACCACCGAGTAATGATGAATTGTCCTCTCCGATACGCCCCTTGGAAACATTCACCAGAAAAATCTTCCCCTCATTCATCATGTCAAAGATATTAATAGTACTCTTCGACTGACCAACGACATTTCTAATAATAGAAGTAGAAAGAAATTGTCCAACTTTATTTTGAATCGGAGCAATAGCTTCATTTCTAAATTTGTCTTGCCAAGCTTCGTATTCATGAATCCAAAATGCTTTAATGACTGGGTCTTTTAGATTAGAAATTATTTTCTGACGATAATCTTTATCCACTAGCATACGAGGTATGCCGAGAAGTGTCGTTCCAGGAGTATCAAGTAATGCTAAAATACAATTATTTAAAATATATTCCATTCGAGCGCTCCAAGCATTCGCCCAAATTTTAGTAAAAATACCCATCAGTCCAGAAGCCACCAAATGCTTGTACTGCGGATCGATAAGCTCTAATACATTAAAACCAACATGATAGTCAGCATCGGCTGGATTAAAATAAATTACATCCTTCATTCTGTGTGACGGAATAGCAGAGAGAATTGCTTCAACGTTTTCTCCATGCGGATCAACCATGCAAACTCCGTCTCCGTTTTGGATATTTTGGATAATCATATTAAACATCAACACAGATTTACCAGTACCAGACTTTCCAAGCAGGTAAACATGCTGACGCCTATCTTTGCGCTTAATGCCAAAAAGAGTATTCTTGTCCCGATAAGTGCTAATTCCGAGATAAGTAATCTCTTTATTTATAGGTATTTCCGGGAGATCCATGCTTAATATTATACCAAAAAATCTCAAAACTAAAAGCTTTTAATTTAATTAAATGAAGATTTAATTTTTTTCCACATAGATTTTAAATTTACACCCATTCCATAAAACTCTGGTGATAATTTAAACACGTCTTCATCTTTATTAAAAGACTTTTCGTCCTTTCTGATATCAAACATTTTATGAGTATTAAATGCTTTATTGCCTTCAGCTTCTATGTCTGCAGATTCGGGAGCACTAACGCCCGTGCCACAATTCACAAATGTATTATTTTTTAATTTGATTGTCATAATTTATGCTTTTGGTGTTTCCCCTTCCCCCTCTTTAGTCTCCTTAAATTCCGCATCCCGAGTAGGTCCCGAACCTTCGGGTGAAGGATTTACTTCAGGATTTTGTTCTTCAGGGGCCGCGCCTGCGCTAGCGTCTGGCGCGGCCTTACTGATAGCCTCCCCTATTTTGGACATTTCAGCAGAAAGTTCTTCTGTCGCTTTTTTAATTGCATCCGAGTCGGTTCCATCTTTCGCAGTTTTCAGTACTGTGATTTTAGCATTGACACCATCTTTTAATTCCGCAGGAATTTTAGCTTCATTATCTTTCAATGCTTTTTCTGCAGTATAGATAATCATCTCTGCGGTATTTTTTATATCAACGGTTTCACGTTTCTTTTTATCTTCCTCGGCATGAAGTTCTGCATCAGCTTGCATTTTTTTGATCTCTTCTTCTTTAAGCCCCGAGCTCGCCTCTATTTTTATTGATTGAGTTTTACCGGAAGCTTTATCTTTAGCAGTAACATTTAAAATTCCATTTGCATCGATGTCAAAGGCAACCTCAATCTGAGGCATCCCCCTAGGTGATGGCGGAACTCCGTCTAAGATGAATCGTCCGAGAGATTTATTGTCGGATGCCATCGGGCGTTCTCCCTGCACAATGTGTATTTCTACGGAAGTTTGATTATCAGCGGCAGTGGAAAATACTTGAGATTTACTTGATGGAATCGTTGTATTTCTTTCAATTAATTTTGTAGCTACTCCTCCTAATGTTTCGATTCCAAGCGAAAGCGGTATAACATCAAGTAGTAGTACATCGCGCACATCTCCTTGCAATACTCCCGCCTGCACAGCAGCACCAAGAGCCACAACTTCATCTGGATTGATAGACATATTCGGATCTTTACCAAAAAGATTTTTCACTGCTTCCACGATTTTAGGCATTCTGGTTTGTCCGCCAACCATTATGATTTCGTTGATTTCATTTATTTTGAATGGCGATGCGGCAAGTGCTCTTTTGGTTATCTCAATAGATTGGTCAATGTATTCTTTCGCGAGCAATTCAAGCGTAGCGCGAGACATCTTCAGAAGTAAATGCTTTGGTCCAGATGAGTCAGATGTTATGAATGGAATATTTATTTCAGCCTCTATCGTAGTCGAAAGTTCATGTTTGGTTTTCTCGGCCGCTTCTTTTAATCTCTGGTGTGCCAGAGGATCTTTCGTCACATCAATGCCAGATTCTTTTTTATATTCCTCGGCAATCCAACGGATTATCTTTCTATCGATATCGCCTCCACCCATATGACTGTCTCCATCGGTAGACTTTACTTCAATAACATCGTCTCCGATCTCCAGCACAGACACGTCGAAAGTTCCCCCGCCGAAATCATATACTACTATCTTTTCATTTTTCTTTTTATCAAAACCATAAGCAAGCGCTGCTGCCGTCGGCTCATTGATGATGCGTTTTACATCTAGGCCTGCGATAGCTCCAGCATCTTTTGTCGCTTTTCTTTGCGCATCATTAAAGTATGCAGGCACAGTAATAACTGCTTCAGTTATTTTCTCTCCCAATTTTGCCTCAACGTCAGTTTTTATTTTTTGTAAAATCATTGCGGAAATTTCTTCTGGACGGTAAAATTTATCCATCATTTTGACTTTTACCCCCCCTCCATCCCCTGCTTCAATTTTAAATGATGCTGTTTCTTTATCTTTTTGTACTTCCGGATCATCAAATCGGTGCCCCATCAGACGTTTTACCTCTGCAATGGTATTTTCAGGATTTGTTACTGCTTGCCTTTTGGCCAAAAGCCCGACTATGCGATCACCATTTTTAGCGGTCGCTATCACAGAAGGTGTAGTGCGATTGCCTTCTACGTTCTCAATAATCTTGGGCGCACCTCCCTCAATCACAGCCACAGCTGAATTTGTTGTACCTAAATCTATACCTATTATTTTTGACATATATTTTTCTTTTTTATATTAATTAATAATCTAATAATTTATTTTTATTTAGAAATACGGCATTCGTTGAAACGTAACTTTTGAAGGGATTTCGAGGCTTTTGTATTTCATAATCATTCATAATACTAATTATATACCCACTATTCATTTTTAGCAAGTTTTACGCGACCGCGAGATACTTGTCAAAAAACAGTATATATTATAGTATATACTTATGTCAAGAAAAGAATCGTATTCCAATAAAATACTTAATATTTTAGGCAAAAAGACAGCCATTTCTATACCCGAATTACATAACTTAGGAGTTGAACTATCAAGTAATAAATACGCCATCACACGCTCTTTAAAGGGCCTGCGGGAAGCTGGGTTAATAGAAAATATCTCCTCTCCACAGAACGAATATGCCCGGCTGACAAAAGAAGGAAGGAAAAAAGTACATAGCTTGGAGTTAAACAGCAACACCACTCTAGTTAATACTTCTTGGGATGGGTTTTGGAGAATTATTTTACTGGATCTGCCGGAGAATAGAAAAAGTGAACGTGAAAGTCTTCGTTACCTTCTAAAAAAAGCGGGCTTTGTATGTTTAAAAAATTCCGCCTGGATTTCCCCCTATCCTTATGAATATCTTTTTACAAATATAAAAAAAGATCTTGGACTAACAACCGAAATGATGATCATCATCACACAATTCGTAGACGAGGAAACAAAAAAGGTTTTATTTGAAACTTTCGGAAGGTAAATAACACAATGGACGCTACCGCTGTTATTATACTAGTTGATAAATTTTAATAAACTTCCTGCTGATAACATTTTTCACAAAAAATAATTGGGGAATATTTTTCATCATAAACTGTTTCGACTTCAGTTTTGCATTTTGAACAAAAGCGCTTTATAGTTCGAAGTGACGGACGTTTTTGCAAACGGCGTGTATGTCTGATATCAAAACACACTCGTGGAAGTGGTAAGTCCATCCTGCGATAAAAAGAAAGTTCATTGGCAGTTATACGAAAAGCGCCGATTGAATCAGGACTATCTTTTTCCGCGCATTCAATAATTTCATTTAAAATGGCACTATCAACTTCCGCAATAGTTTCAGGCAAATCTCTGCTTTGTGTTGTTGTTTGGTAATTTTTCTTTTCTCTATCTTTCCATCTATATCCTCTGGTGAGCGCTTCGTCTTTAGAAAGTGGGTAAAAATCTATGGCAGCAGTTTCATTATAAGCAAAAGGTGAAGTGTCGGCCGGGAAAAATTCTCCATATTTGTAATTCCTGCCCTGTTTGTCAATATATGGCATCTCGCTCATGTGTTTAATAATTTTCGGTACAATTTCTTCGTATTCTTCTTTTGAATATTTTTTATTTAAAATGGCATATTCTCCCTTTTTTAATCCAATACATCCAAAACAATAGCTCGACGAAGGACACGAATCGCAATAAAAAAGGTCATGCGCCCCAGACCAACACTGAGAACAGAATAAAATTCTGGAGTCATTTATGCCACAGTTAGCTGATTCATATATCAGCTCTGAAGAATCGCCCCACTGAAAATGATCCATGCAATCTTCCTCATTAAAGGCAAAATAAATATACCTGCAATCTTTCAGATTTACACAACCGAAGGAGTTCTTCACATTTTCGCAATTAGTAAACCAATTCCCCGATACTTTATTTGATTTCAGGGATACAACTGCTTTTTGTGGAAATTTTTTTCTAAAATCGGAGAATTCTTTGTTCATGGCAAAAATCCCGGATACGGTATTAAGTTTAAGATTTTCAAGTTTCTTTAAATAATCTTCTTTGCTGTATTTCTGGTTAAAAATATAATATTCCTGGTTTACTAAATTTACGCAGCCAACGCAATTCGAACAATTACGACAAGCATAAAGGAACATTGAGTCGCGACACTCCGCGCATTCTTGAGAGAATGTGGTCTTGTAACATTTATTGCAATCAATACATTCATAACAAAGTTCAGAAAAATTCACATTAAAGCAGTCCACGCAGTTATTCACGCCCAGAGCGGTATAGATATAAAGCGAATCCTCACAGTCAGATGCTCTAAAAACCATGTAACAATTTTTAAGATCGTGTACTCGGTGCGTGTATTCACTGTTAATAGAAAATCCCTGACGAACAAGCGCCATGCGTGGAACTTTATTAAATAATTCCTGAAATTGTTTAAAAAATGGGCGGGAAAAATCATACTCAGCCCCGTACTGGTAGGGATCCCATTCGTCAGAATAAAATTCTTTGGTTTCATAAACCGGGAAAGGTGTGTCGGAAGGATACATGCTGAAAATATCCTGCCCGCCCAAATCAGATTTTCTCTTGTAAAATACTCTTTCGTTTGCACAAATCATGCGTCGCACCGAACGACACTCCGGACAAAAGGTCGGCGGCAGAACTTTTATCTTTTCATAAAAATTAAAATCCTCCGGCTCAATGACGAAATCTTTTTTGCAGTTCTGGCAGTTCGTAGATACTGAACTTTGTGAATGTATTTTTGTTTCGTTGTTCATTTCTTAATTTATATTAACACTTTCTGCTATCGCTGAGTTTGTTAATATTATTTATTACGCTATATTTTGCTTATAACATTCCTCGCAGGCAATTTTCTCATATCCCCATTCGGGAGGATAGTAAGCATTTATGTCTTTTTGACAATAAAAACATTTATACAGATATGGATGTAAAACAGTTAAATATTTTAATTGCTCTTTTGTTCTTACATCAAAATGGTATCGTGGTAATGGAATATTATTTTCTTTATAAAAAATAAGTTCATTTTGGGCAATATTAAAACGCCAACCAGTTTCTGGACAAATAAGCGCTTTAGTAAAAATAGTATCTGGTACATCTTTTACATCATCAGGTAATTCTGAAGTTAGCATTCCTTCAATATTACTCTCATCAACATCTTCCCAATATCCACCCAATTTTAAAATATTTTCTCTTTTAGTTTTTGGGAAATACAAAAAGCTAGTAGAAAAATTAAAAGGTCCAGCACTCATAATATATGGCAGAAATTTACCGTATTCCTCTCTTTTTTTCATATCTGCAATAATTTTATTTTTCAAATTCTCATATTCTTCTTTAGAATATTGCTTATTTAAAATACAATATTTCTTTTTTCTAAGACCCACACAACCAAAACAATATTCACATTCAACACAAATATCTAAATATTCTGAATATCTAGAAGAAGACCAGTTTGAATATTTAAGAGCATAAGCATTAACACAGCCAGCACAATTACCAATAAGTTCCGAATACCAGGAACCGTTAGCATCAATATCTGACTTATGTCTCATTCCTCTAATACAATTATAACTATCTTCGGATTCACTAATGGTATTACAATTATGACAATTTTTACAATCCAATAAATAATCTCCATCAGAATTATATACTTTAAAATTAAAATTTTGCCTATGAACAACTGCTTTTCTAGTTATTTCTTCAAAATTTTTCTTTAAAGATTGAACAGAAGAATACAACCCAAGTTTAAGTGATTTTAATTTTGCTTCATATTCTTCTTTTGAATATTGAATATTTTCTATACAATAAGATTTGTTTCGTAAATTCCAACACATAAAACAATCCTGACAATTCCGACAATCATATAAAAAATAAGAATCTATGCAGTCTCTTGAGTGTTTAGAATAAAAAAGTTTAAAAGAATTATGACATTCAGAAATATCGTAACTTTTCTCACAATTAAAACAAATAGTAGCATCAATAGAATTCTTAACTCTAATATTCCTATATGAATAAAATAAGTTCTCACAATGTTCCATTGATCGCGACAAATAACAATTTTTTGAATTCCAAACATCGTCACAATAATCACATTTTGTATTTTTAGTACCAGTTTGATGAGGGCGAGGAACTTTTTCTTGAAGATTCTGTAATTGTTTTAAAAATGGTAACTTAGAATCATAATCCATTCCATAATTTAAAGCATCCCATTTATCACTATACCACTCTAAGGATGTATAAATTGGATATCTACTATTTTCTGATAAAACTGTAATTAAATTTTCTCCTGAAAGATCTGATACCCCTTTTCTAAATTTTCCAAACATCCAAAAGGACAAATGTAATTTTACTCGACAGGAAAAACATAAAGTTGGCAATTCTATATCAACTTTTTTATATAAAGCTAACTCATCTTCATTAATTGTGAAGTCTCCTTTGCAGTGTTCACAAACTTTATTCAGTTCCGTTTTTGTGCTCATATACATTCACTCGGGCTGGGCGCATGACGCGTTCGCCGAGCTTGTAACCCTTTTGGATAACAACAGCCACTTTGTGATCCAGCTCCTTTTTATCTGTTGGTATCGTTTCTATAGACTCATGAATATTCGGATCGAAAGCTTCTCCTTCTTTTCCTATTTCTTTGACTCCATATTCTTCGAAAATTGTATTCATTTGCCCATAAATATATTCTACGCCCTTGCGCCAGTTTTCGTCTACCTTCTCCCAAGATTCGCGGTTAGCGAAGGCCATATTAAAACTATCAATCACGCTTAAAAACCTACTGAGGATTCGCTCTCGCATTGATTCTGAGAACATCGCCTTCCTGTCATCTTCACCTTTTTTATAATTAGCAAACTCTGCTCGCTCCTTTTGCCAGCCAGTTAAATATTCTTCTTTTTCACTCTTGCACACCTTCAAATCTGCTCTAAACTTCTTTAGGGTCTTTTTCAAATCTTCCTCGCCGTCATCATTGAATTCAAATTCAACTATGTCATCTGATTCAACAGAATCATCTCTTCGAGCCTGAGACTCAGAGCCGATGGCCTGAGCAGCCTCGAGGGGTTCTTCTTTCTTTTCAGGCTTATTTTCTTCTTTGTTTTTAGTTTCTTCGTCACTCATGCAAACATCTTAGCACAAAAAAATCCCTTTTTCCAAGGAATATTATTGTCGTGGTCAGTGCACATATCTCCTTCTATTTCCTGCTCGCAAGCTCGCATCGAAAATTTTCTCTTGCACGAAATCGGAGTAAAAGATAAGCAGTTATCTTTTACTCCACTGTGGCGCTTTTCTTGCTTTTTTGAGTCCGAATTTTCTGCGTTCCTTGGCTCTGGGGTCACGCTTTAGATATCCTAATTTTTTCAAACCTTCACGCAAGCTAATATCTGACGATACGAGGGCGCGAGAAAGCCCATGTCTTATGGCTTCCGCTTGAGAGTGAATTCCTCCGCCCTTTACGTGCACCTCAATGTTCCATTTTAGGCCCGCTTTAGCGGGCGTCAATCCCTTTATCATTGGATCTAAAATAAGACGCTTTTCCCCCTCCGTTTTAAAATATTCTTTGGCATCTTTTCCATTGACGATAAAATTCGCCTTACTCCCTTCCCGAATACGCACCCTAGCAGTTGAAGTTTTTCGCCTTCCTACTGCTTCAATATATGTTTCTTTTGATTTGTCTGTTGTTACTTTTTTATTCATATATTAATCTTCTATCTTTAAATTTTTCATCATTGTTCTTCGTAACTTATTGGAAGGTAACATTTGATACGTAGCAAGTTTTATTAATTCTTTTAATCCAAGCTTTTCAGCCGTATAACTACCTTTTAAAATACGAAGTCCGCCTGGAATACCTGAATATCTGGTATGGTATATCCCTGCCAACTTTTTTGCATTTATGCGAAGCTTGGAAGCATTTACAACCATCACGGGCATGCCAGAATATTTATTTCTTTCAAAAGAAGGTTTTGTTTTACCCATCAAAGACATTGCCACCTCGCTCGCCACTCGACCTAGGGTTCTTCCAGATGCATCTATTGTTTTGTTGTTTATTGTTTCTTTTTTCATTGTTCTTTGTTTATATTGTCATACTAAATCATTTTTAAAATTAAACAAATTCTACAATAGCCATCGGGGCTCCGTCTGCTTTTCTTACACCTAATTTTAAAACTCTAGTATAGCCACCATTTTTGTCTTTATATTTTGGCGCAATTATTTCAAAAAGTTTTTTAACCTCCTTGCTACGATTTGAGAGTTTCGCAATAATCAATCTACGAGTTGCTAAATCACCCTTTTTTGCTCGAGTAACAAGCTTTTCTACAAAAGGTCGTAATTCTTTCGCTTTTGGTAAGGTAGTTTTTATTTTTTCTCGCACGATCAAGTTGAGCGCCAAAGAATTAATCAAGGCATCTCTAACTTTTCTGACTCTACCAAATTTTCTTTTATTATTCCCGTGTCTCATAAAAAATTATTCTTTCAAATACATATTACTCTTTTAAATTTAGGCCAAACTTGCCGAGCACTTTCTTGATTTCAGAAATTCCCTTTTCCCCAATCCCTTCAACCTCAAGCAAATCCTCACGCTTTTTGCGAGCAAGACCTCCTAAAGTTCGAATGTTGGCAGAAGTGAGAGCATTGAGAGTTCTGGTGGAGAGGTCTAGGCTATCGGTTCTGGTTTTCAAAATATCAGCAAAATCTGAACTTTTTTTGTCTTCATCGTCTGCCTCTTTTTCCTTATTATCTTCTTTATTCTTCTTTTCAACTTTTATTTCTTCTGGCTCTTTAAAATCCACAATTGCCTTCAATTGATTAATCATAATTTCGATAGAACGTGAAAGCGCCTCACGTGGAGAGAGTGTGCCATCTGTCTCAATTGAAATTCTTAAGCGATTATGGTTCGTCTTATCACCAACACGCATATTTTCAACTTCATAGGAAACTCTGCGGATAGGAGTAAAAATTGCGTCAACGGCAATCGTGCCAATGTCAACTTTTTCTTTCTGAAAAACTTCTTTAGCAATAAAACCTAGTCCTTTTTCAATTTTCATTTCAATATTCAAATGAACCTTGCCTGTAATCTCCACTATGTGCAAATCTCCATTTAAAATCTCCATCTGCCCGCCAGTCTTTATATCTGCCGCGGTAATTTCCTTGGGACCCTTTATGGAAAGTGTTGCTGTCTGGGGCTCATCGGATAGCATTTTAAAACGAACTTTTTTTAAATTTAGAATCATTATAATTACATCTTCTTTAATACCATCCATTGTTTGAAATTCGTGACTAACACCATCAATCTTGACGGATGTAACACTCGCGCCTGGAAGAGACGAAAGAATAATCCTCCTTAAACTGTTTCCCAAGGTATGGCCGTATCCCGGATATAAACCATCTATTTCAAAAACTCCTTTATTGCCATCTTCTGTTACGATACGAGGCTTGGAAGGCATAATTATTTTATATTCAGGCATAATTATTTTTCGCCCCTAGGGCGGACTCAGCCGATAAAGCTGAATACTTACTAATAAAATTTAACGACTGTAAAACTCAAGCACAGCATTTAAATCAAAGAAACTCTCTGTGTTTTTTGGTTTATCTAAAATTTTCCCCTCCATACTACCCACATCAAAACTGACCCATACTGGAGGATTGTGGTCTTTAATTTTTTCGGCTATATTATCAAAAATTTTCTTACCCTTAGATCCTTCACGAATTTTTATAATATCTCCAGATCTTAATTCATAAGACGGAATGGTAACTTTTTTATCGTTGACAACAAAATGTCCATGAGAAACCATTTGTCGCGTAGCGCGTCTGCTTTTACCCAAACCCATTCTGTAAATTACATTATCCAAACGAGATTCAAGTCCATAATAGAGCTGTTCTGTGGTGCCTGCGCCTTTGGTCCCCGTTGCCCGTTTAACATAATTTGAAAGTTGACGTTCAGATATGCCATATGAAAAGCGTACTTTTTGTTTTTCAATAAGCTGCACTCCATACTCGGAGGGCGCTTTCGGCCGACGCGCGCCAGGCACTGCAAACTTGGAAGCAGCAGAGAATTTGGAAGTCTGACATTTATCATAAACCCCGGGGCCTAATCTTCTACAAATTTTAAATTTTGGTTTGGATAACATAAATTTTTAAATTATAAATTATACTCGTCTGGGTTTCTTGGGCTTGGGTCCATTGTGAGGCACTGGTGTCGCATCGGCAATGGAAGTGATTTCAATTCCATGTGCCATAAATGCTCTGATGGCAGGTTCACGACCAGACCCGACTCCCAAAACCACCACATCTGCATCTTTTAATCCCAATTGTGTAGCCTTGTTACCAATTAAGTCGCCCACCTTGGAAGCGGCGAAGGGTGTTCCCTTTTTTGCTCCCCTAAAACCTAAACTTCCCGCACTTGACCAAAACAATGTATTGCCTGCCTTATCTCCCAAAAGCACTTTGGTATTGTTAAAAGTTGCATCAATGTGCAAAACTCCGGAAATCACTTTCTTTTTTGGCGTTTTTGATGGAGATTTTTTTATTTCCTCCCCAGCTTCCTTTTTTACTTCATCTTTTGTTTCTGTTGTAATTTTTGTTTTTCCCATGTGTGTTTATGTTTTACTCTCTTTTCTTCTACCTGAGGCCATTGTCTTTCGTACATTGCCTCGAATAGTTCTGGAATTTGTTTTTGTTCGCTGTCCTCTGGTCGGTAATCTTTTTATATGACGAAGACCTCGATAACTTTTAATATCTTTTAATCTTTTTATGTTGTTCGATATTTCTCTTTTTAAATTCCCTTCTATTAGAATTCCTTCGACTACGACACGAATTTTATTCTCTTCATCTGGTGTCAAATCTTTCGCGTGGCGACCCCGATCGATACTCACTTGGTCTAAAATCTTGCGAGCCCGTGAAATGCCAATGCCATAAAGGCACGTTAAACCAATTTCAAGTCTTTTTTCATTTGGCACTGTAATTCCAAGGATTCTCATAAAAAATTATTGCTTTTGTTTGTGCTTGGGATTAGAGCAAATTATTCGTAAATGCCTAGCTCTTCTGACTATTTTACAATTGTCACAGATTTTTTTTACTGCTGACTTAATTTTCATAAAAATTTATTTCAATAACTTAACAAAAGAAAAAACAAGGAAAAAACCCTTATTTTTCAATACTATCCCCTTTTTAAAAACCAATTAAACGGTAAGTAATATAATACACTATGTTGCTAAAAATTACAACCTCTTTACTATTCTCCCTTTTCCCCCATAAGGGTCAAGCACTATTTCAACCGAATCTCCAATTAAAACTTTAATTCTATGCATGCGCATTTTCCCAGAGAGATACGCCAGAATTTCCTTTTTTTCTTCTTCGTTTTCTGCTTTTTTATTTTCTACCACAACTCTAAACAATGTAGAGGGTAACGCTTCCGTGACAACTCCTCTTGCCATCAACATTTTTTCATTTTTGGGGTCACTCATGTATAGACTACAATTATAGTAAAGTAAATAAAGAACGTCAAGCAAAAACTACTCTGGATAATTCACCATTACTTTTATGTTTTTGGTTTTATCGGGAATGGATATTTTCCAAATGGGACTGATTTTTAAGTTAGCGGAATCAATATTTGGATATTGCAATAATATTTTATTGAAATCTTTCTTTGATTTACCCAACAGGTCAGAAATGAGTTTATTCGTGTCTAGCTTCCAAACAATTTTAACATTACCCGATAAATTAAAATTTATATTTTTAACATCCGCAAATGAAATATTTTCGCTATTAGATAAAGAAAAAGTTAAATCTTCAATATGTGGTATGTAAACTTCACTCCCATCATATTTTTTAACCTTGTCTTTTGCAATTTTTTTTGTTAACTTATCAACATTAAATAAAAGACCGTACAGTGCGCCTTTTAATTTTACGGGTAGCGTGTTGTCATAAGACGAAGAGAGATCAATGGCATTATCGTCTGTATATAGAAAAACCGCATCTTTAAACAAAATAAATCCATCAGGAATCTGGTCTTTTGCTTTTTTAAATAGTTTTCCTTGAAGAGTGCTACTAAGTTCACTAATTACGCTTGTTTTTTGACTATCAGAGATAAAAGGAAATTTTCCCTTAAGTCCGCCAGTAATTGCTCCCTTGCTTCTACCATAAAATAGAGAATATTTTGGAGTTCCCTTAAAGCCTGAAATTTTAAAATCAAGGGGTGCACTGTTGTAATCTGCACCTGCAACACTACCATAAACTTTCACCTCAACTGATCCAGGTTTGCCATCCTTGGCTATACCAGGCACGACTGTTTTTGCCTGCGTTTTGTAAATTTTACCATTTGAACCCTCTAACTTTGTTTCTATGTTTAATGTTTGCGGAAAAGAATTAAAAGCGTTGTACAGAATAACAATACCCTGAGCTTTTTGCAATACATCTTTTTTCTCAGTAGTTTGTACTGTTGTATTTTCTTCTCCAGAAATGACCATTAGATCAAAAGGTAAAAGTTCTGTAGCTCCGTCTTTACTGGCAGACATGTTTTCATTCAGAACCACGTCTTCTACTTTCGGATTTACTGTAACTACCACTCTTGAAAAGAGATACGAGAGAGCGAAAATAAAAACCACAATAGATACAATGGCTACAAGCCAAAGTTTGTATCGAGAATTCTTAACTTTATTTTTTATTTCTCCTGCTTCAGATTGTTTACTTGTTGTATTTCTAAATTGTCTCGCCACATCAGGGCGAATTCCATTTCTTGTGTGCTTTATTTTTATCATATCTTGCAGTAAATTTTTGGACATAATTTTACCTGACTCGCAAAGCGAGACAAAATGAGGTTATTTTAAAAAACGATTAATATAAATGGAGTCAATAATGAGACCCGAGTCGCGAACTATATTCTCCTCAAATGTCGCCATGCCATGAAAAACCTCCACACTTAAAAAAACAACTTTGAATTTTGATTCAGTTAAAGTATATTGATTAAATTGTTCATTTTCAATTGTCTCACAAAAAAAACCTGCCAAGTCTTTATCTACAACCATGTAAATAGTTTCTGGAATAGAAATATCGTTGGAAAGATTTGCTAAAGATTCTTGGAACTTTTGCAACCATTCCATTTTTAATTTATCTATAATAGGACTAAGTTTTTTTGACATGTCCAGCGCAGTATGTCCATTTTGAAAAAGAGAAATAAAAGATTTAGCTTCATCTAGTGAAGAGCGAAGAATGGATGAAACTCCACGTATAATAAAATTCCGACCTAATGGAAAAGAACTTGACTCACGCAATGTATTTTTCTTTATCATGGAAATATCAGTAACTTCTCCACCAATCTCAATTAAGAGAAAGTTTTCTTGATTTATATATATATCACGAACTATTGTAAAAGATGCGATTACGAAAGAAGAAAATTTTATCTCTTTAAAATGGAAATACTGTCCTATAGTTTCTTCTATTTTTTTTAGAACCAGCTCTTCAGAAATTGAAATAAAAACAGTCATTTCAATCTCTTTGACTTTTTGATTTAAGGGTTGCGATGTCTCATAACCGTTCAGCATCGTCTTGATATTTTTAAATTCAATCGATCGAAATGAGCTTCCAGTATTGGCATATTTTGTTAAATGTTCTTCTTCAAAAAGAGATATTTCTTTTTGAATCAGACTATCCGCCAGTTTAGAGGTAAACACAAAAGGTGTATTTTTTGCAAGTTTAATAACTCTAGCTTGAGAAACATGCCAAGGTGATGAAAGAACACAAAATATCCGTTTGGGTGCGCCCAGCTTGGCCATGTAAATTTTGTTAACAATAATATCCAATGATTTTATGGTGAAAGATAGAAATTGATCAGCATTGAGATCTTTCTGTAGAGTTATTGATTCACGAATAGAAAAAATTATTTTCGGAACTCTGGAATTTTGCATAAGAAAAAGCGCCCCTCCCACCGAAGAAGACCCAATATCAAAAACCAGCATTAATTCTTCTTTTTTTTTATCATCTGAAAAAATCCTCATAAAATCTTCATGCATTGATTATATCACAAAAGGAAGGATAAAAAACTGGGTGTATTAGTTAAAACACAACTTAAAAAATCTAAGTTAGTGAATTAATGCTCAACTTGACAAACTACTACTTAAAGTTCTAAATGCTAACTAGAGGTTCCTTGCCATGGAAAATAATAACAAGATTGTAGCAGCAGTTGTTGTACTGCCTGCTCCGCTGACTCCAGCGGCATTGTTTGGCTATGGAATCTTACGATTTCTTGGCTATATCAATGAAGAAAAAACTCACGCACGTTTTACGCGCGTGGCGGGTCCCCATGCCGAGCTGTTCGGTTGTGAGGGAAGAATCGCCGACCTAAGGGGCAATCTGTATCCGGGGGTCCTTGGACTCATAGGATCAGATACCATCCTCAAGCGAATGCTGACATTTGCATCGTTTGGGGACCAGATAGTTCACTCCCGACTTGAATCCGTGCTAAGAAAATTAAACACGGAAAACAGTCGACTTGCGCTTTCTGAAGTCTTTTGCTTGGTTGTAGACTGTGTGGAGACAAAAAGTGACCCATGGAAATCCGCGGGAGGTCTTGAGGTTCTTGTGAAGACACTCGGGTCGCTTGCGACGCAATCTAGGCAAGCCATCGTTATCCCCCCAGACAAGCGGTTCTTGTCTTTCCCCGTGTTCCAAGAGAAGAACAGTGGTCATCGAACAGAAGATGACATTACTGGCTCCTTTGGGGTTACTCTTGAGGAAGGAAAAATTTTTGCGCTTCGGGGTAAACATCTCGGCATCGCCATCGGCGGGCCGAGTGGCAGTGGCAAGAGCACACTAGCCGTGTCCTTGGTAGCCGAAATGGACAATTGCCTTCGGTCACTACAAACACGGGCTAGTTTTGCAGACCTCGATGTAAAAGTTGGTCTGCAAACTTTCGACATGGGAACGCCAACCACTCGTGCGATTCAAGAAGGTTGGGCTGCGACTGACCAAGAAAAACTTCTTAGCCAGAAGCAACCGTGGAACATGGGACTCGCACGACAATCCCTAAAGGGGTTCCTGCGTTCCCGAGGTAAGTACAACATCGTGGTAAGCGATCTACCAGGTCGCATCACCGACATCACTAGAATCCTTGCGGCTTCAGCCGATGCTGGCATCGTCGTCAGCAACGACTGGGAGTTCGCAAAAACCAATTGGTTTCCCTTCATGAGAAGTGTAGGGGTGCCGATAGTCGCAAAGATAAGAAGTCGCCAAGGGAACGAAGGACTCTCGAGCCTCGTGTCCCACTGGCGACCCGGTGAGCTGTTCAGCGGTCGAGTCACTGCCTTAAACAGAAGTAACAAGTCATGGGACTTGTTCATCCAGTGGCTCGCTCTTTTTCTGCTCTTCGATATTCTGCCCAAGCAGTTCGGAGAAGAGAGGGACGAGAACATCATCTAGAGGGGCAACGAAACCATCGCGGCCCCTTTTTCGTTTCTTAATAAATTCTTAACAAATTTATAGTAATATAGCTTTAATTCTGCGTATACCTTTTGCCACGGCTTCTTCTTTTTGAATTTTAAAATTACCCTTCGGGTTACCTTCGGGGTCTCGAATACTAGCTAATTCGCTAGTATTCGAGACATGTGGACCTCCACACAATTCTTTACTTATAGCATCATACTGAGAACCAACAGGACCAATAAAATAAACCGACACCATGTCAGGATATTTTGCTCCAAATTCCATTTCGGCTCCTATCTTTTCAGCAAGAGGTAGTGGCAATTCTCTACGTGTAACACTTAAACCTTTTTGGATTTTGTCATTAACCCAATCTTCTACTTTTTTCTTTTCCTCATCGGTCAGTTTGTGGTCACAAAGGAAATCTATACGCAAACGCTCTTCGGTAATATTACTCCCCCTTTGTTTTACATCCTTTCCAACAACCGCTTGAAGCCCTGCCAACAACAAATGATGCGCGGTGTGAAGTTTAATTGTTTTTTCATTGTGATTTGCTAGACCTCCTTTAAACATTCCGACGGATGCGGTGCGAGAAAGTTCTTGATGTTCCTCAATAGCTTTTTTAATTTCATCCTCATCCACCTGAAAACCTAACTTTTTTGCAACATCAATACTAAGATCAATCGGGTTTCCAAAAGTTTCAAATAATTTATATATATATAAACCCGAAGCTGTATTTTTATCTTTTAATATAGATATAATTCCACTTTTTTTGATAGCACCAAGTTTAGCAGCTTCTAGGTCGAGACTATATATTTCAATTCCATTCAGTGGTTTTTCAAAAAGTTTCTCTTCTTCTTTAACAATAGAAATAATATGACTGTGTTTTTCTTCTATCTCTGGATAAATTTCTTTATAAATTTTTAAAAATATCTCTACTAATTCAATCCAAAAATGATCAGGAAGCTCCATCATAAAACCCTTAGTAAGAACTCTGCGAATCAGACGGCGTAAGATATATCCGCGACCAGTATTTGATGGATGAACTCCATCAACAATCAAAAAAATAGAAGCTTTGATATGATCTGTAATTACACGAAAAGATTTTGTATATTCATTGTTGTTAACGTAATTTTTACCTGATGTTTTTTCAAGATAATCCAAGATGGGTTTGTTATTTACCTCAAAAATATCTGGACAATTATTCACCGCCATGGTCAGACGTTCTAACCCCCCGCCAAAGTCAATATTTTTCTGCGGAAGTTTTGAAAATGTGCCATCTTCATTTTTTTTATACTCCATGAAAACATTGTTGCCAATTTCAAGGAATCTACCACAATCACAATTCGGATGACAGTATTCCCCAAATTTTGTATCATGTTCTACTTCAGTAAATTCATAGAACATTTCCGAATCTGGACCCCCAGGTTCACCAGCAGGCATATTATCCGGCACACCAGCACGACTCCACCAATTTTTCTTTACATCATAAAAAAAAATCCGCCCACCTTGCATACCTACTTTATATCCATTTTCCTCACTGCCTATTTCTACTTCTTTTGCACTAATTCTCTTTTTTGTAAAAAGTTTTTTCCAAATTTCTCCTGCTTCTGTGTCTTTGGGAATATTATTTTTTTCATCACCGATAAAAGCTGTAATATAAAGTTTTTTTGGGTCAATCCCAATTTCTTCTACTAAGAATTCAAACATCCATTCTATCTGTTCAGTCTTAAAATAATCTCCAAGTGACCAATTTCCTAGCATCTCAAAAAAAGTGGTATGACGATTATCTCCTACTTCATCTATGTCTACTGCGCGAAAACATTTTTGTGAATCAGTAATGCGATTACCAAGTGGATGAGGTTGACCCAGAAGATAAGGAACCATTGGTTGCATTCCAGATCCAGTAAAAAGAGTTGTGGGATCATTTAATGGCACAAGTGAAGCAGAAGGAATTATTTTATGTCCTCTTTTCTCGAAAAATTTTAAAAATCTTAACCTAATCTCGTTGGATTGCATTCCAAGATTGTACAACAAAAATATTTATTTTACCACTCCCCCGCCTAGACAAATATCTTTATCATAGATAACACAAGACTGGCCGGAAGCGACCAAAACAGGTTTTTTGAAAATTACTTTGGCTTTTGTTTTACTTGTAATTTTTATTCTGCATGGTAAAAATTCTCCGTGATAACGAATTTGTGTTGTGTAATATTTATCGGGTTCTGGGGTTTTAGAAATCCAATTTGTATTTTCTATTCTATAATTCGTTAGAATTGTAGAATAGTTTTTATTAGGATTGTGGGAAACTATTAAAATATTTTTTTTAACATCTTTGTCAACTATATAGTACGGCCCATCGTTTGGACTCTTTTTAGTAATAGTGAAACCATGGCGTTCACCGAGTGTATGGAAAACAGTACCAGAATGATATCCGATGACATTAGCTTTTGTACCTCCCTCGCTTTCGCTCGGGACAAGTATTACCTTACCTTTTTTCTCCTTTATGTAATGCTTTAAAAATTCTTTTAAATCTACCGCGCCTAAAAAACATATCCCTTGGCTATCTTTTTTCTCGGCAACTGGTAGATTGAATTCCTTGGCTAATTTTCTAACTTCCGTCTTTTTCAGATGCCCAACTGGAAATAAAATCTTTTTTAATTGTCCTTGTCTAAGTGTCCAGAGAAAATAGCTTTGGTCTTTTGAAGGATCTTTGCCTTTTTGTAAATAAAAATTTGAAAGATTTAAAGCGTCGTAGGTCCCCTTTTCTTTACCTATCGGGACGAAGGTGCTGAAGTCTTTTAAATTTTGATTTTGCGCATAATGCCCCGTCGCTACATAATCAGCCCCCATAGATATAGCCTTCTTTAGAAATGCGCCGAATTTCACTTCCTTATTACACATTACATCGGGATTTGGCGTTCGTCCTATTTTATATTCCTTAATCATATAATCCGCAACTTCTTTTTTGTATACATCTTCAAATGGAAATGTTAAAAATGGAATATCTAAATGCGCTGCCACACGCATAGCATCGCGTCGTTCTTCCTCTTCATTGCATTCTAAAAAATCTGGGTGCCAAGTTTTAATAAAAACACCCACGACTTCATAACCAGTTTTTTTTAATAAAGCCGCAGACACAGCACTATCCACGCCACCAGAAAGACCCACAAATACTGTTTTTTTATACATAAATAATAATTTAAGCAAACTTATAAACATAACTTTTTGCCGGTACGGATTTTTTGAAGCTTAAAAAATTCTGAAGTTTTTGCTCCGTCGAGCTCAAAACCCCTTAAAAAATTATGTTTATAAGTTTTTTTACTCATAAAATCAAAGAAATACTTTTTAGAATGGTCTGGCTGGGGGAGGGACGGAGAGTTCCGAGGACCTGATAAAAAGTATTTCTTTGATTTTATAGACCCATCAGTTTTTTGTAAAGCTCGTAGGTCGCGCGGGCATCTCCGAGTCCAGTGTGAGCATCTTCATTTTTTATACCAAAACGAATGCACAACTCACGTAAAGAAAAATGTTCTATATCTGGCTCTCTTGCAAGCTTAGCAAAAGCAATAGAAATAGTGTCCAATTTATGATAATGCATACTATTCATAATCCCTGTTTTGGCGAAAGCATATTCTATAAATCCAGAATCGAAAGCTACGTTTTGTCCGACCATAATACAGTCTTTTACTTTTTGTGCAAAAATTTTCATGCCATCTTTTAAGCTATAAGAATCTTCCCAATCAAGGGCATTATAGTGATTTATTTTTAGAGCTACTCTGTCGGCATTTTCTATGTGTTCGGGTTTTATTTTTAGATCAAATTCTTCGACTACCTCTAGTGTAGGTGTCGTTACAACACAGCCAATTTCAATAATCTCGTGTTCGATCAAATTAAGACCAGTGGTTTCAATATCTATAAAAGCAAAATTGTGTTTTCTCATGATTGATTTTAAATGAGAGAAGCAATTATTAAAATCATCACCCTGTTAAATGCCCTTCGGGCAACTTTTGCTTTGCAAAAGTTATTTAACAGGGTTAAAAAATTATACTTGTTCTACTCGTTAATTTTTTAAATATTTTTTTATATTTACTTGATGCTCGACAAAATTTTTTGCATAATGAATATTACCACTTTTATCGTGCAAATAATAAAGATAAGACGACTTTTCAGGATTGATAGCGGCTTGCAAGGCTTCTAGGCCAGGATTCCCAATCGGACTCTTCGGTAAACCTCTTGTTTCATAAGTCTCTGGCGCAGCATCTACTTGAAGAGCCATGCCGAGTACAAGTCTTTTCCATAAAATTCCAGAAATAAATCCTCGATCGGCGTCCCCTTTTGCTTCTCTTTCAATAATTGAAGCCATTATAATAATTTCTTTTTCTGTTTTGTCTAGCTTGGTAATTTCAGGCATAAGTGATTTTATTTTCTTATTAAAATTTTCACTCATAGATTTAATTACATTCTCCTCATTGTTGGTAGTAAAGAAAAAATAAGTATCTGGGAAAAGATAACCCTCTAGTTTCTTCGCCTTAGATAGAAATTTGGTCTTGTCAAAATTTACTAATTTAGAAGTAAAAATCTCCCCAATTTGAGTTGTATCAAACCCTTCTGGAATCGTAACCGTAATAAGTGGCATATGGTGCTCGCCTTTTGATATCCGTCGCGCAATTTCAAAAACCGGCAATTTATTTTCAAATAGATAGTCAGCTGACATTATGTGCTTTTCTCCACCATAAATAATCACGAAGGCTTCAAAAGCTAGGCTGGAACGAATTATGTATTCACGCTTGAGTTGTAGAGACACACCACGCAAACTTGTTCCTTGTTCTATTCTAATTACAGTTCTGGGTATAAAATCTGCAGGCGCACTTAAAAAGAAAAAGAAAACAAAAAATAGAAATGTGACTAAGTAAAGTGCATAAAAAACAATTTTCTTTATTGTACCTAACTTGGATATCGGATGTCCAAGTTGATCGTTTGTAGAAAAATCACCCATAAAGTAAATTAAATCGGCAAGTTCGTAGGCGGAGAAGCTTCTTTGGATTCTATGCGTTCCAGAGTAGGGACCTTTAATATCTGGCCTGGGAAATGCCATATAGTCGCAAGCTCTTCTGTATTTAAAACATAGGTATGGTGATGAGCATATGCCTTAATCAAACCGGCAACCGTAAAAAACCCAGGAAAAGGCCAATCCCAATGATTTTGGGAAAAAATATGGTGCCGAAGAGGAAGATGGAAAAATGCCCGTTCACGATATTCATGAAGCATTCTATTGGCTAACACCATGATAAGTTTAGGGGAAGCTGTGAGTACTCCACTGTAAAAATCTCCTTGGGCCGAATTGCAACGCACCAAACCGTTTACATCAGGAGCCGCGTACTGACGAAAAATAAGACGGATATTTCTTCTGCTATTCATGTCAAAGGATTCTTTTTTTGCCACATACATCAATCTAATGCCAGTATCAAAACCGATTTTAGAAGTTTTCGCGCTCATTGCTTTGGTGGCTCTATCTAAAATACTTGGGGTACGGACTTCAATTCGAGCCAACTTAACAAGGCCAGGACCTGGGTCTTCTCTTTGAGAAGTATAAGGCAGCAATAACTTCATTAATTCATTTTTGGCTTCCTGAACCCAATCATGTTTATCAAACCAAGTACCCTTGGTATGATATTCTTTTTTTGATGGTGTGATAATAATTTGCACCCACGCTTGTTCTCCTTTTTGCAAGGAACCAAAAAGTTCTATGACGGGAGAAATCGGATCAACTTTGTATTCTTCTTTTGGATCTTTATCTAACGCATAATCAATATAAGTTTTGATCGGATAAGCTTCGGGCTTTAATAATTTAAATTCACATCCCCAGCCGTTCCAAGCGCTTTTGGGAGATATTTCATCAACTGCTAAAGTGTAATCCTCCACAGCTTTGACTTGTGATTGGGGATATTGAGCATATATTTGAGTTTCGATAAGACCTCTCACGCGCGTTGGTGTACGGATATAAAAATGAACTTGCCCTTCAAGAGAAACAATCTCCAAAGAAAACCAAAACCAAACCGCTCCTTGCCAATATTCCTCTTTACCCCCTTTAAAACTCCAGTGATAGAGGGCATTGGTTATGAAAAGTTCCATTGCTTTTGGGCTGCGTAAAACATCACGCGGAGGTATGATTTCCAGCAAGACAAAATCTATCCCTGAAATAAAATCCTGTTGTATGTAATGAATCCACCAAATCCAAGCAATCCGGCCAAGCACTATGAGCCCAGCCCAAGACAAAACTTCTTTGGTCAGATTAAATTTCCAAGCAAAATAAGCAAGTATTAGGACGACAATGGTAAACCAATGTTTTGTTATTACTTCCTCAATAGAATCAAAAAATGCATCCATATTCCATATTTTAATACAAAAAAGTAAAAAAATAAAGCCAGTAGCATGTCATACCAAAGAGACACTTTGACATCTTGTGTGTCAAAGTGTCTCTTTGGTATTTTTAACTTACACTACGGTATATAGTCCACTTTTGTTTTTTTTGAAATATTTTTGATTCACCAGATTCACTAGGATAGTATTATTTTTGAAATACCTTTCTTTGTCAACTTTTTTAATTACATCTTCTCTGGAAAGTGGTCCATCTCTTTTTAAAATATCTCGAATGACTTCACGAGCAATACCCTTTTTGTAACCCCATTCAGCAAGAGCATACATCCCCCTACCAACGAGAACAAACCTAGAATCTTTAATAAGCTCATTGTGACAAGTAGCATAATGAATTTTCTTATTAAAAGTTTTAGAAATAGAATCTGCAACTTCTTTGAAATGCATTGGCGAGCCGTGACGTCTCATAATCAAAAATGCGTAATCTTTAACTCCACGAGTACGAACATTCGGGGACGATGCCCTGCCCCATTCACCAAGCGGATTTTTAGCCACGGCTTTAGACATTGAAAGCCATCTCTTGGCTATCTCCGCATTTCTGTATTGTTCACTGATATCTTTCATCTGATCAAAAAACTTTTTAATCATTTCTGTTTCTGGCACGAGATCTTCATTACTTAAGCTTGCATAGAGCTTCCTTAGGGAGTCATGCACTTTTTCGGCCATCTCATTGTCTACACTCCAGCGAGTGTGAAAATGATCATCTCCACGATGTTTCTTAAAAGCGTCCCCTAATGTTAGAAAAAAATGAATATGATTTTGAGTTATTTTGTCCTTTGAAACATAGGACAACAGCTCATGTTCGGCAATGATTGATCCTAATTTTTTTATTAATTGTTTTAATTCATCAAAAACAATCTGTTCCATCTTATAAGAATTAGATTTTTTAATGGAAGCTAAAGCCGTGTCCTCAATTTGACGAACACGCTCTCTTGTAATACTATACTTCTTGCCAATTTCTTCCAAAGTTTTTCTTTTTCCATCAAGAATCAACCCAAAACGATTCATGATAACGTCAGATGCACGATCTTGAAGCTGTGATATTATTCTTTGGGTAATTTTTTTTGGTTTAAAAGATATTGTTGACATATTATTTTCTCTTATTTTTTGCTCTATCAATCTCGGTTAGGTATTTCTTGCGAAGTCTGACGGATTTTGGGGTAATTTCCAAATACTCATCATCGTTCATAACTTCCAGGGCTCGTTCAATGTTTAAAGTAAAAACTGGATTTAAAGTTATAGCTTCATCGGTACCAGATGCTCGCATGTTCGTAAGTTGTTTTCCTTTTGTTGGATTCACTGACATGTCATCCCCTTTCAAAACGTTCCCGATGACCATTCCTTCATAAACTTCAACTCCATGCTCAATGTACAATATACCACGTTCTTGTAAATTTGCAAGAGAAAAAGTGACTGCTTTGCCAGAGATCATAGAAACCATAGAACCATATTCTCTCTTTTTTATTTCTCCCGCGTATTCCCTAAAACCCATAACCCTCGAAGACATTATTCCCTCTCCTTTGGTATCTATAATAAATTCTCCACGATACCCCAACAGTCCACGTGTCGATATGTCAAAAATAATTCTCGTTATGCCACGTTTCTCCATCATGTCTTTCATTATGCCGCGTCGTTTTCCTATTTTTTCTATAACCGTCCCGCTTGACTCCATCGGAACATCTATCACCAATTCTTCGTATGGTTCTGTTTTAATTCCATTGTTATCTTTAATAATAACTTCTGGCTCTGAAACTTGTACTTCAAATCCTTCGCGACGCATGTTTTCTAAAAGTATAGCTACGTGAAGTTCCCCCCTTCCATACACTTTAAAAAAACTTGGGCCTATTTTTTGTTCTTCTTGATCTGGGGAAAAGTCAACCTTTAATCCAACATTGATTTCAAGTTCCTTTTCTAATCTTTCTTTAATCTGTCTAGAGGTTACAAATTTCCCTTCACGACCCGCAAATGGAGAGTCATTTACTAAAAAGTTGAGAGACAAAGTGGGTTCATCAATAGCAATATGAGGCAACGGTTCGGCATTTTCGTTTTCACATAATGTCTCACCTATATATATGTCTGGAATTCCAGCTAAAAGCACAATATCTCCCGAGGAGGCAGTTGTGACTTCTTTTCTAATTATTCCTTCAAAAGTAAAAAGTTTTGTTATTTTTCCTTTTCTCACGCTCTTTTCTCCTTTTATAAAAATATTACTTCCGGACAAAATAGATCCTGAATAAATTCGCGCAACAGCCATCCTACCTAAAAAATTATCATAACCCAAGTTAAAAACTTGAGCGGACATTTTTTCATTTTCTCTGCCAGATGCTGGTATAACTTTTTCTAAAATTACATCCAAAAGAGGAGACAGATCCCTAGAATCATCGCCTAAATTCTTATAAGCTTTGCCTTCACGTCCAATTGTATAAACTGTTTCAAAATTTGCTTGAGCTTCGTTAGCTCCCAATTCAAAAAATAATTCTAAAATTTCATTATGTACCCTATGTGGATCAGCAGCTGGTTTATCTATTTTGTTTATAACCACTATTGGTTGAAGTCCTAATTCCAAAGACTTTTTTAAGACAAATCTAGTCTGTGGCATAGGCCCTTCAACTGCATCCACAAGCAAAAGCACAGAATCAACTGCGCGTAAAACACGTTCTACTTCAGAACCAAAGTCCGCATGACCGGGAGTATCTACGATATTTATTTTTGTGTCTTTAAAATAGATAGAAGTATTTTTTGAGTAAATAGTAATACCTCGCTCTTTTTCTAGAGCATTTGAATCCATGGACAGTCCCTCATCTGTGGACCCACCGTTCTGCTTCATTAGAGCATCTGTAAGTGTGGTCTTGCCGTGGTCAACGTGTGCAATAATAGCGATATTTCTAATTTCCATTTTTTTCTAAACAAAAAAGCCCTAAGGCCTTTTGGAATCTATTTTATAATAACATATTTTTTAAGAAATGCCAAATTTTAATTAAACCGCACTTGAAAATTATACATTCCCATACCACAAACTCCTTGAAGTGGTTCCCCCGCCTTAGGCACCCCGAGATCGATTTCAGTTTCCGCATTTTGCGGAAGAATGTTTTGATAATTTAAAGATTTTATTACGAGGGCAGAGGAACAATCGAAGGTTCCGCTGGTTTTCATTATTAATTTTGTTGGTATGCCAGCTTTTGCGTTTGAAGTTTGGGGGAAATATCCTCCTCTAGCATCGACAGTGACGTATTGTATCCCGTCTCTGATTTCTACATTTTGCGCTGAGACAGAATCTGAACCCCCTCCGAAGAAAATAATTCCAAGAACTACTACTAAAGCCAATATTATAATAATTGAAACCGTTTTATTCATATGAAGATTATATATTGAATAATGGATTAATGATACCCAAACCTGCAAGTCCAGCTAAGAGTGCAAATAAACCAAGACCAATTACCACAACTCCGGCAGATTTAAAAAATAATGGCGCATGTTTGCCGTGTGCGAAAGATGCTGATCCAAATGATAACAATAAAAGCATCGGCAAGGTTCCCAGAACAAATGCAAACATAATGAGAAATCCTGACATAAAGGACCCACTTGAGAGAGCCACTACCTGCATTGCTTGGGTAAATCCACAAGGTAAGAAAAACGTTCCAAATCCTACAATGAGAGGAGTGAGGGTTTTGTGTTCAATTTTTCTAAAGAAGTTAAAGATTCCAGAGGGAAGTGCAACTTTATTTTTTGCAAATACTCCGACTAAATTGAGACCGAGAAGTAACATAACAATAGACGCTAAAATTCCCAGTATTGCTGTAAATGTAAAGTTTATACCTATAGCATTGCCAATTAATCCAAGAACTCCGCCCAATAATGCAAAACTGGCGAGTCTGCTTAGGTGAAAGAGTAGGAAAGTTTTAGTATCACTTACATTATCTTGGGAAATTTTTGCAGAAAGTGATAAAACTAACCCACCAACTATAGCCAAGCAACTTGAAACTGAAGCAATAAGTCCGATAATAAAACTGGTGGTGGGTGTTGTTTGGCCATCAATTCCAAAATTAAGAATTCCGGATTTTTGTAGAATAAAAAATAATATTAAGAATACAAGCCCAATAGGTATGGCTTTCCAAATTACATCATCATTTTCTTTTTCTTGAGTTTTTTTCTCTACTGATAGCGTATAACCATTTAGTTTTACTTTATCAGTCAAGATATTAGCAAGTTCTTCGGCATTTTGGTCGCTGTTAGTTTTAATTTCTATAGTTTCTTTTTGTAAATCCACATGAACACTTTTGATAAAATCCTGATCTTTTAAAACATCCTCAATCAAAATCTTGCAGGAGGCACAGTGAGTTCCTTTTACATGAAATGTGTAATTTTTTAACATTATGAATACAATTTAACATGAAAAGTTATGCTGCACAACCTGCAGATTTTTTTTCGACTTGCGGGAACCAAAGTGAATTTACCTCTTGTGCTTTTTGATTCATTTCATCTTCAGTTGCGCCTTGTGAGGCCATGAGCTCCAAGAGTCCGAGCATCGCCATGCCGTGATTGCAGTCTGGAAAAAAAGTGGAATTTTTACAACATGGCCTAAAAATTCCCTTAGAAACTTTTTCCACCAACGCCTGCTCGTCATCTGTAAGAGTTACGAATGAATGCATACTGTAATGATCCATAGTACTCCCTTTTGCCAACGTCCAACCACCAGTAGAGGCGAAATTCTCCGCCCCGCCATAGCGCGGATCCATCATCGGCCCATCTTCCAGAATAGGATTCTTATTCGCCAGTCCGAAGGCCCAAAGCATATGGAGCGCCATGCCAGAATTCTCTGGAGTAATTTTAAAATCCCTATTATTTCTACCATAAAGCATTTCCTTATCAGATTCTGATAGCCCGCCACGAGCGGTATACAGATTTTCAAACTTTTCTTGGTCAATCACTCCAGCTTCCACCAGTTGAAGCCCTAGATTTTTCCATTTTAGGGAAAATATTTCTTTTTGCGTGACTGGGGCCAAGCCCAGGGTGAGCGCAACCAGAATAATCAAGCCAGCATAGAATATTTCTTTTAGTTTATTTTTCATTTTAGCAGCAATTTTTTAATTTATCTTCTAATGTGTCGACTTCTTTGCTTTTGCCAGCGCTTCTCGCTCGCAATTTCAAGAACATTTTTTTGATTTCCGTCACGATGCCTCCAATCGATGCCCCCATCAAAATTGCAGCTAGAAACTCATAACGAGAAACGGAGAGAACTCCAAGCCACATTCCTCCAAGCATCCATAGCCAGGTGAGTGTTACCCCAGCACAGATAGAACAGATTTGTATAGGCAGTTTTTTATTAAGACCCCAGACAACACCCGTAAAAATAAGAATTGATAATATTGCATTAATCATAATATGTTTCGATACGACTCAACATAATCCTAAGTTTAAGGATTAGATAAAGAAGATTAAGATACCAATAATAATCATTGCAATGCCAGTCCAGAGTTTTAGTCCTCTTATATTGTCACGCTTCCATATTTGCATTTTATCAACCAAAATTTTGTCCGCAGATATGAATAATACAGCCACTAGTGGAATAATTAAAATGAGATTATAGAGTAGAAGATAATTAAATCCGCTCATATAAGTCATCTGATCACGCAAGAGTCCTATAACCATAAGATACGGTCCGCCCATACAGGGGAACTGACAAATACCAACAAGTAACCCAAGACCAAAGACAGCTGGAAATGAAGCTTTATCCATTAATTTTCCCATGCTAGAGTGAGCAATTCCTGGAATCTTAAATTTAATTGGAAATGTCGGGAAGAAACGACCAAGCAGATTGAGCACACCAAAGGTAATGAGAAGTGTTGCCCCCAATTTTCCCATAAAGTGCGGGGTGTTGAATAGGTGTAGTACCTTCAGTATTCCGAGACCAATCAAGAAATACGCTGTAAATATTCCGGCAATGTATGTTCCCCCTAGTTTTAGAATTTTTTCTCTACTCAATTGCATTCCAAATAGAAACGCAATGGTTATAAGAAGAATTGAGAACGAACAAGGATGCACACTATCTAAGAGCGCAGATATGAAAACAAGTGGTAGAAGCCATGTTCCCTGTTTGCTCATATTCCAGATGATTGATGAAGTTGCCGGATTATTTTTGAGGATAATTATGCTGATTATGGCAATAAGCACAATACTAATTGTAATGATAATTTTTTTCATATATTTATTACGGAGTTACATTCACTCTGAACTTAAATTCAATGACGTTATTGTTCTCATCTTCAAGTAGAACCGACCTTTCAATGAGGCCGACTCCGGCCGGCCCGTGCGCGTTCGGATCATATACAGCTTCAATATTTAGTGATCCGCTGGCTCTAACTATTGCATTTGCTTTAGGAACTGCTCCGCCGTGACCCGGCATTCCGTAAGGTCTGCTTCGAGTTCCATCTTCACCAAGAATATAAGCCGTAGTGCACATGCAAGAAGTTACTAAGCTTGGAATTTTAATATCTTGGCTTGTTGGATTGGTAATCTTGAATATTTTGCTGACCTTGCCGTTTTTCATTGAGATCGTGCCGAAATCATAAAATGTTTCTGAAGCAACTAGAAAATTTATAGAGTTCGCCTCGAGATTATTTCCTGTTTTTGCTAAATGATATAACCCTTCCCCTTCAGCACCTAATTTTTTACTGTCTACCGACTTACTCCACCACACTAATGCTGTAACCCCGATAAGAATTACTACTAACGAGACAATTGTTTGTTTGTTCATAAGATTTTTAGCAATCAAATTAGAATAGTAAAAAATCCCTAATGGGGATTTCATAGACACAGCTAAAAATTTTACGACAAAATAATTAGCTATGTCTTGCGTATTGAAAAGAGGGGCTATTTTCAAAAAGAGATAGCCATTTAATTATTTCTTGCGGGTAGGAATATAACTTTTTATTATCTAAATAATATTTCCACCTGTAAGAATGTTTTTCTTGGTTAAAAAACTTCTGATCAAAAATATACAGAACCGCAAACAAGAGTATTGAAAAAACAAGCAATGTTGGGAAAATTACATTTAAAAATTGTCGCCAATTATTAATATGGCCAAAGTTACTTTCACATAAGGAAAAACTGTTTTGAGCATAAGGACAATTTACCATCGGTGTCTCAGCCGAGTGGCTAGAATGGTTAAACTGTAGTAAACCAAATACGCCTATGCTTACAAAGGCAAGTAATAAAGAAATTCCTGTGAGTAATTTTATGTTAGCAATGTGGTAATTCATAATAAAATTATCTCGAATTATCAATGACTATTTTTATAAGTTTATCAATTTCTTCCGGCAATGTGCCTAATTGCGCTTCTGGGAAAAATTGTGGCAGAATAATCGGACGCATGCCAGAAATAAAAGTCTGCTCGTCTTTAGTATATACATTTATTTTACATGGTAAACAAAGTCCAATTTTAATATCCGCTTGCAAGACAGCGTAGGCGGATTTGGCATTACAAAACTCAATAATTTTCATTGGGTTGATGGTAAATCCTTTTTCGTCTAGAGTCTCCCGAACATCATGAATGTAAAGGACTCGAAAACCAGCCTTAGCTACTTCGTCTTGTACCGCTAATACCGCGGAGTCAAAATCTTTTTGAGTTGTTACAGTGTAATCAAATTCCATATATTTTCTAGTTAAATGATAATCAACTACTTAGATCTTTTTTCTTTTCTTCAAACTCTTTTTTATCTATCTCTCCTTTTGCATATCTCTCTTTTAAGATATCAATGGCTCTTTTATTATCTACTTCGTTAGTTTTATTGCTACGAACGAGCCAAACAATAAAATAAATAATTGCCACCCAGAACGCAACCATCATAATTCCGCCACCAAACCAACCCATCATATTTCCAACACCCCAGTCTCCATAACCATTATATAATCCGTTCATCATAAATTTATTTTAATTATTGTTTTTAATATTTCGACTTCAATTTATTTATTAAATGACCTCTCCTGTCTTCTCAAGCATCATGTGGTGAATCGTTCCAATCTGACCCCAGATTGCAATAAGAATAAGAATTCCAGCACAAAGCAATGCATCTGCCTTTGTGACCCCAAATACAACATTATCAGCTCCACTTAAAACTGCAGTCAAGAATACAATAATTCCAATAAGGCCAACGGCGACACTGACAACATGCATTATTTTTGATAGTTTCATAATTTTATAATTAGTTAATTTATAATTCTCGACCTTTTATAATTTCTTACTTTTAATCCGCAGTGAATTCGACACTACTGAGACGCTAGACATCGCCATCGCAAATCCAGCGAAAACTGGCGAAAGCAACCACCCGAAAATTGGATAGAAAATTCCAGTCGCAAGCGGAATGCCAATTATATTATATATGAAAGCCCAGAAAAGATTCTGCTTGATCCCCCGCATGGTCATTTTTGATAATTTTATTGCTTTTACTAATTTAGAAATGTCGCCATGCAAAAGCGTAATTCCAGCAGATTCAATGGCAACATCAGTGCCTGTCGCCATTGCGATACCGACATCGGCCTGTGCTAACGCCGGAGCATCATTCACGCCATCACCCGCCATGGCTACAACCTTACCTTGTGATTGAAGTTCCTTTATCTTTTCCAGTTTATCCTGTGGTAATACGTGAGCAACCACATTATCAATGCCAACGAGTGATCCGATATACTTCGCTGCTCTCTCATCATCCCCGGTTAGCATCACTACTTTAATACCAAGTTTATAAAGATCACTCACAGCTTTTTTTGATTCTGCTTTTATTTCATCCGCGACCATTACAAATCCCAAAATAGAGCTAAGTCCTTTCTCCTGCGTCGCAAAAATCACCGGGGTTTTTCCCTGTGCCGTGTACTGTTCTAATTTTAAATTATCAAAGGGAATTCTGAGTTCTTGTACAAGTTTTGCGTTCCCAACAAAATATTCCACGTTATTGATTATTCCTTTAAGTCCTTTCCCTTGTATTCCTTCAAAACTTGAAACATTTTCTAGCGGCATATTTTTTTCTTGCGCGTAATTTACAATTGCGTGAGCAATCGGATGCTCGGACTTTTTTTCAAGCGATGCAAGCAGTGAAATAAATTTATCATCCGAAAAACCGGAAAAATTTTGAATATCTACTAGTGTCGGCTTGCCGATAGTAATCGTTCCAGTTTTGTCGACGATCACCGTATCCACCTTATGCAGTTTTTCGAGCGTAGCTGCATCCTTGACAAGAATTCCTTCACGCGCGCCCTTCCCAACCCCAACAATAATCGCCGTAGGCGTTGCCAGCCCTAAAGCGCAAGGGCAAGCAATTACTAATACTCCCACGAATGAAACGAGGCCAAAGGAAAGTGCTTGCGAAAATCCAAGCGTGCTAATGCCGAAAAAAAGCCATGCTAAAAGAGTAAGGAAGGAAATCACAAGCACAATTGGCACAAAGACACTTGAAATTCTATCAGCTAATGCTTGAATCGGCGCTTTACTCCCCTGCGCCTCTTCTACCATTTTTATGATATGAGCAAGTAAAGTTTCCGACCCGACTTTGGTCGCTTTGAATGTGAATGACCCACTGGTATTTATTGTAGCAGCTACCACATTATCACCAACTTTTTTACCAACCGGCATCGGTTCCCCCGTAACCATTGATTCATCAATGAACGAAGAGCCCTCGGTAATTATTCCGTCAACAGGGATTTTCGCTCCCGGTTTAACAATAACCAGATCGTCATGGATTACGTCATTAACTGGAATTTCTATTTCTTTATTATTTCTAATTACAAGGGCAGTTTTCGCCTGTAGATTAAGTAATTTTTCAATGGCATCTCCGGTTTTTATTTTTGACTTAGCTTCCAAATACTTTCCGAGCGCGATAAATGTAATAACGATTATCGTCACATCATAATAAGTTGCGTCAACATTTATGAACTGTTTCAGTGGTTCTTCAAAAGCAGTTACGGCAAAACTGTACAGATATGCCACCAGTGTACCTATGCCTATAAGAGTATCCATATTGGCTTTGCCATAGCGCAGAAAACGATAAAAACCAAGAAGATACGGTTTACCAACCACGAATAGAACGTATGTCGCCATCAGGGGTAGAAGATGGTGAAAAAATTCCTTAATCGTAAGACTCATTTCAGAAACTATTTTGTATTCGGCTAAAATGTCCCAACCTAAAATTACAGAGCTAATTATGGCAAGCGGAATCGCAGAAATGACTTTTGACTTCATGTCCGATATTTCTGCAAGTTTTTCTTTTTTTGATTGATTAATTCCAAGATGCGTCTTGTGCTCATCTTCCGACATGTTCATTTCTTTTGCGGTCATATTACCAGAATACATATCGTGATTTGCGACAAGTGAGTAGCCGAGAGGTTCTAGCTTTTTATTAAATTGATCAGGATTTGTTTTATTCTCATCAAAAGAGATTTTGGCATTTTCTGTACCATTATTTACTGATATATTCTCTACACCCTCAATCTTTTTAAGAGTTCTTTCAATAATGCTTGCGCATGAAGCGCAGTGCATTCCTTTTATTTTGTATATTTGGGGAGTATTCATAAAATTACTGCATGTTATAGATTTTTAATAATTCTTTGACCGCTCCCTCTTTGTCATTCTTGAGTTGTTCCGAAAGACAGGAATCAAGATGCCCGCGAAGTAGTTCTGTCCGCGCACTTTTTAGTAATCCAACCACACTGTCGAGCTGCTGGATAATCTCGGGACAATAGCGTTTTTCATTGACCATGTTAGGAATTGTATTGAGGCTCCCGATTGCCATATTGATAACTTTACGAGCCTTTATGTTTTGCTCGCCGTGTTTGTGCAATGTTTGTTTTACCATATACTCTAGAGTATAGGGTATACCTTTTAATAAGTCAAGACTAAAAAATCCCATTTTGATCGATAGTTGAATTCCTCTGTGTTCGTTCGAAACCTTTGAGTTCCATTCTGGTGTATTTATTGTACCAAGTTAAAACCTATTTTCAAAACATCTGACCTAAGTCGGAGCGTCTGCCCCATCGCCATTTCATTCTATTTTAGTTTGGCGGGAAGATTTTTGAATTTGGTATGGGCGATGGGGTGAGGACAGGTTTCTTCAAAAAAGAAGCGACGCAAAAGAAAATACAGACAAAATGCAAAACTCAATTTCAATATTGTGCCTTCGTTCATCATATCACAGAGTGTCCAATCTAAAGGAAAATACACCCTCGGCATCCGCCTCGGGCATTTCCGCTAGGGCTACGAGCGCCTAGATACCCATGTGCGGGCAAGCAAACCTCACTCCTCGAAATTAAATTCTACTAATAGTAGCTTTGCTAAGTAGTAATTCCTTATGTTAATATAATTATATGAATGATGATTTCGAAAAAGTAAATTCAAAAGAAAATAAATCCATCCTAGATTCGCGAAGTAATCTTGAATCAATCAAACTCGGGATTCCCTCTTCTTCCCATGTAGAAAAATTTAAAGAAAAAATAATTGAGATGTTTAATAATTACGGGGCTTTGGTTGTTGAATTTAAAAGCAATGAGGATCCGCGGGAACAACTTCTTTGTTTTAAAGATATATTTGGTACTACCTTAACACATGATCGTGCAGATAAAGATATGATCGCAGAAGTTGCAGTATCTGATAATTTTCAAGGTTATCTAGGTACATCGAATGTTGAGCATCCATTTCACACTGATGGTGCGTATGAAGAAACTCCACCACATATAACAGCATTACGTTGCGAAATTCCAGCAAAAAGTGGAGGAACAACAAGGTTGGTAAGTGGAAAATCTATATATGATTATTTAATGGCACAAAATAAAATAATTGCAAATGCACTTTTTGCACCAGATGCTTTGTGTGTTGAACGTGCTGGGAGGAAATCCTGTCAACCAGTGTTTCAACGTGAAAAAGATAGAATATTAATTCGGTATCGTTCAGATGAAACAAGCACACCTTCTCAAAAACCGGAAGTACAGGAGGCGATGCTTGAGATTAAAAAATTTCTCGAAAACAAGACCAACTATATGGCGTTCACTCTAAAAGAAAGGCAGGTACTCATCGCTGATAATACAAGAATTCTACATGCAAGAACTGCATTCGCAAAAAATGAGCCCCGCAAAATGCATAGACTTTTCTTTAGTGGAAAATCGTCACCTGAAAGTAGGCTTGTTTTTGGGTTTCCTGCATAAAAAAATAATTTTTGTATTTCATAGAAAAAATTATTATGAGATTTTAAATGACTTTTAACATAAAAAATGCATAATAATAACCAAGTAGGCAGAAATTTTTTTGCATCCGGTCCGGCGGTTCCCGGAAGCACATCAAAACAAAAGAAAGGAGGACAGCATGAAGAAGTATCTTGTGAATATCACGGATTGTGTTGATATCGCGGCACATGAACTGTACGCGGTGTTAATACGAGAAGTGGAGAACATGCCTGACGTAGTGGTTCCACCCATCATTCCGATCTCTCCAGAGTTTTCGGTTATCAACACGAACTTCGCTGTTCGATTGATGGCTGATTCCTACCCCGAGAACAGTGTCCTGATGACTACGATAAACGCCGAAAAGACAAGGCCGATGAATGTTATTGGCAGAACTCAGGGGCGAAACATCGTATTCATCGGCCGGAACATGGGAAGCTTTGATTGGCTCACTCGTGATTTTGGTTGTGCTGAGCTCTACGACCTTGCTCGGCATAACAGCGGAGGGTTCATATCTTTCGCAGGGAAGTACACTACGGCGAAACTAGCCTCGGCGGCGGCGCGAGGGGTTTCACTATCGGAACTTGGTGATCCCATTGATCCAAACAGCATCGTAAGGATGAATTTGGAAAAAGGTACCATCGTCCACATCGACAACTTCGGAATGATGAAGTTCGTTGGGGATCTGAAGCCGGCAGAAACGGGAAACATGTTCGATGTGAGCATCAACGGAATTCACATTGAAGCGGTGTACGACCCTCGGATGATGTCGCGAGCAACCGGTCGATGGGTTCTTTTTCCAGGAAGTTCCTTTGGCCTCTACGAACTCGGGCAAGCTCGCGATCTGGGCGCAAAGAAGTTGGGCGTCAAGGTCGGGGACGTGATTGTTTGGAGTAAGAAGTAAGTCAGGTTCTATCAATGGGCCGGAGAAGGAGCTGAAGCTTCAACTTCGGCCCTTTCTTTTTGTTTAGTTGAACCACCCATGTCAAGCCATAGTGAATGTACTATGTATATTATGGCAATTCTAAGGAATTAATAATTTCTTTATTAACTTCTTTTATCTCTAGAAGATTATGTCTATACTCGTGACCTATATTTTTCATTAGAATAAATTTCTTTGGTTCGTTGGCTTGATCAAATAATTTTTTTACATCTTCTGGCAAACATGCTTTATCTAATTCGCCCGCAATCATGACTAGGGGAACAGTAATTTTTTTTACTGCCTCAAATACATTAAATTGGTCTCTATCTATAACATGTGAATATGGGACTTTGAATTCTATTTCCTCATTTTTTTTAGGGATATCTCGTTTTGCAATACTAAAACCCGCTTTTTCCCATTCTTCTCTTTTTGTTCCTATCATAATTCGTATCGAAGATGGCATGATTCCTAAAACAAAAGAAATCCTAGAATCTAGGGATGCATATAGTATTGAAATAAGTCCACCTCGACTATGTCCACCCAAAAGAATATAGGAATAATTTTTCTCTTTAAGCATATATTCTAAAACACTTCTGACATCATTAAGATATTGAGAAGTTAAATATTCTGAAATGTCACCCTCGGACTCCCATGTTCCAGTCGGATCAAAACGAACAACGGTAAAACCTTTTTTCAATAATTCTTCAGATAATAAAATCAAATGATCGTAGTTCTTGGTATCCAAAAAACCCGGACACAAAATTGCAAGTTTTTTTGTTTTTATATCAGGTCGATGAATTACTGCTGAAATATTTTGACCTTTGGAGTTTTTAATTTTTACTTTTTCTATCATATTAAGGTGAAATCACCGCTAAGATTCATAGTCTTATGATAGCATTTTTAATTAAACATTTATAGGGAGCAAGTGTAAAAATTTTACTTAGTAGAATTTTTTTCCCGCATTCTTTCCCAAAATCTCCCGCCAATGGAATCCAAATCCCCGCCGAATTTCAAAAACATTAAGCCGAGATTTTGCGAAATCCTTTTAAAAAATTTAGCTTTCGTAAAATCGAGTCCATATTTGTATTAGCGTTTTCCGGTACTTTCCCTTTGGGAAAGTACCACGCGAAGCGCGTCCCGCATTTTGGCTTCCAAAAAACCGTCTAGTTCTATTCTGGTGCGCTGTACTAGAGAGTGTTAGAACGGAATTAATGAAGTCTCCGGTCTCTCCGTATATACCTAATCTATCAATGTGGGCGGACAAAGTAAAGTAATTTTACCCTACGGCCTTATACACTATAGTTTCGCAATAAGATCTTGTGCCTCCTTATCATTTTTTACTATGAATATCTTTTTTGTCTCTTTATACTGATCCAACATATTTAGTATTTTCTTTTTTGGAAATATAATCAGCTTTTTTACTAGATTCCAAGACAATTTATTGAAGTTGCCTTGAGGCTTATCAAACGGCTGAGCTTTGCCACTAGCTCTTTTGCATATTCTATAAAGACAAAGAAGTTTGTTAAAATTAAAGAAAATTATGGTGTCGGCGACCGGCATTCTGATATTGAGGGTGCTATTGTAGTGCCCATCAATAATCCACCTTTCTTTAACGACTAAGTCTCTTACTTTCTGTTTCCACTCCTCTCTAGTAGAATGAGCCTCTTGCCATCCTGATTTATAAAAAACACTATCGAGATGTATGACTTCTCGGCTTAATTTTTTACCTAACTTATTGGCGAATGTAGATTTTCCCGCGCCGTTTATTCCGATGATAAGAATTCTGTCCATAATTATTCAATTATAATAACCTCTCCATCCCTAATTGCTTTAAAAGGTATGTTATTTTTCTTACAAAATTCAATCTCTTCACCAACAGCTTTGGATTCAGGATGATCAGAATCGAAATGGGGCATAAAAGCGAAATCAACAAATCCCAATCCATCCCAGAGAGTTTCTTTTAATGCCTCGTATGGTGTGTCTGTTGAATCATCTACTATTGGATATGCTTTCAAACTGGTATAGAGAACGCAACCGGCGGCACTATAGCCGGCATAAAGAAAATCTTTATCATTCCGAAGTTCTTTCAAAACCTCATCAAGTCCGCTTAACTTCATTGCTTGCCTTAAAACAAATACATTACCGCCCGATATGAAAATTGCACCAAGTTCTTCAAGTTTCTTTTTTAACTCATCCTGCTTTCCAAAGTAATCTTGTAGATTTACCATTTCAACTTCAAAGCCAAGTCCGCGAAGCGAGTTCATATCGTTTTCGTTTCTTTTGGCTCGTCTCACAGGATCAGCACCAGTAAAGTCGCGCGCATTGGGAACATACCCAATTTTTCCTTTCGGAACGAGCTTCGTTAATTTTTCTGTTTCGTTTCCTAGTTCGTAGGATGATAGGTAGAATTTCATAATTTTATCTTTTATTTCAAGCTCATAATTAAATCGCTTACTAAAACTTTAAATTTATCCCTTATGCCTCTTACAAATTCAAGATTTTGTTTATTTATATGTATCAGGGACATCCCAAAATACTGCTTTGTTGCTTTGGCTTAAAAAAGAAGGGGTGTTCTCAGGCTCAGACATAACTATTACTTTATCCGCGATATTCAGCATTTCTGGCGTAAATTGGTTTCGGACATTTTTAGATACATCAATACCCATTTCTTTCATTACCGCAATGATATTTGGGTCTGATATTGTTTGACCCTCTTTGTTTGCATCTTCTCTGATAACTTTTGTGCCAGCAGAAGTAGCCGTATGTTTGCCCTTGGAAAGATTATTAAAAAGTGCTTCCGCTAACTGACTTCTTCCGTGATTGGCTTTGCATACAAATACAATTTTCATAAATTCTAGCTTTTATAAGATTGAAGGACAATTTCTAATGCCTTCAGCATATCCTCTTTTTTGATTAAAACCTTACTTCTATCAAAATCAGAAACCAGTTCTATGGCTTCTTCTGTGCAAGCACAATGAACAAACAGATAAGGAATGTTCAGCTTCTGCTTATTCATCGCTAGTAATGTTCTATATATCCAACTATTACAAGAATATTGACCAGCATCATTAGAGATATTGGATTCAAAGGGTAAGTTTGCATCAACAAAAAGCTCTTTCATTTTCTCTATATCCCAATGAGATAAATCGGCTTCCATTTTCTCCTTTTCGGGTTGCGAAGGTTCAAGTGGTCTATTATTTTCTTTTTCAGAAAGATATTTTTTGTTATATACCCAATTTACTCCCGTCTTCTCTAAGCGAAACCCTTTTACCTCCGAAGCCATACCAAAAGAAATAATCACATCTGCTCCTATCTCTTGGGCTTTTCTAATAGTTGCTTCGCCTTTGTTTTCAACTCCCTCAGGATTTAATACCACAGAAGGAAAAACCAAAGAATGAATTTCATAACCTGCAATGACCTTGCCATCGGCAGATAAAGCCAGCCATTTAGTAGGGTTTGTGATGTATTTTCCAAAAGTTTCTGAACCAGTGATAAGTGCTTTTTTCATGAAATTTCTTCAACCCTATTTAATAAATCTTGAAACTCTGTATAACCAGCTTTTTTATTGAAATGGCCGGCATTGGGAATAAAAGTAAATTCTACTCCAAGATTCTTGGCGAGTTCCTTTCCATTGTCCAAACCGACATATGGATCGTCATCAGATTGATATACCACAAAGTGTTTTGCATTAGATTTAATCTTTGGCCAATTAAATTCAAAGCCACTAAAACTGCTATCTCTGTCGTAGTTTAGAATAGGTCTTACACCAACAGGTGTTCCAACTAGGAATACAGCCTTAACGGGCGATCCTAGCCCTTCTAGCACTCGTAGAGCAAATATGCCTCCCAAGCTATGTCCAATGATAATAGTGTCCTCGTTGATGTATTGCCGATAATTTTCCAGCACACCAAACCATTCCACCATTTTAGCCGGCACTACCGGTGGCGTTGGGAATTGAGGCACAAACACCTGATGCCCCTTAGCTTCTAATTTTTCTTTAAGCCAAGGAAACCAGTTTTCGTCTGGGTAGCCTTCTGTGCCATGAAAAATAAAGACATTTGACATAGAATTATTATAACAAAGAAATAGTAAGTTTTCACTAAGAAAAATAAGGGTGTTTTGATATTGATTGCTGACTTATCCCCGTATTCCTTAACTAAAACTTTATTATTAGTTATAATATCATCATGACGATAAATACAGAGCATGAGTTAGTTAAGGAGCTCTCTAAAAAACTAACCACTCTCTTTAATACTGATATTGCCATTACAGAATTTAGTGCAGGATACGGCATAGCTGATCTTGTGTTTGCTAAAAACTTTTTTTCTAAAGACAACACCATGGAAAGAGAACCGATTGATAATTATTTAGGAGTAAAAATTTTGCTTTCCATTTCTGGTAAATCGAAATTTACCCTTGAGGACATTTCTCAAATAACTGGCGTTAGTAAAATAACAAATATAAATGTTATTAATTACTTAATAAGTAAAAATTACATAAAAAAAATTTCTCGAGGAGTTTACACAAAAACTTACAAATTAAATAATCCCATAAAAAAGATAGTCGCAGTGGAAGCAAAGCTCAAAGATTGGAAACAAGGTATATTGCAAGCACGCAGATATAAGAGCTTTACTGACGAATGCTATCTAGCGATACTATCTAGATATGAAAAAAATATAGATAAAAATTATTTGGATAAATTTGGAATTGGGTTAATTTTATTCAACCCTGAAACTGGAAATATCATTGTTAAAAGAAAACCTCAAAAAAATTATCTTGAAGTGTACAAAGAAACTTCATCAATGTTTGCTAAGGAGTTATTTCTACATCAAACAATGAGAGCTAAAACTGCTTAAGTATATCTTTCCAAGTTTTTAGGTATTGAGGAGAATCAAGTTTAATACCAGCTTCAATAAGCTTTAATTGTATCGCGTAAGCCTTTTTCATCCTTTCGAAGAAATAATCTTTTCTATCTTTGTTAGAAATTTTATTCATCTCTTTAATTTCGGTTGAACGGCAATAGAGAAAATGTAGCCTAGGTTTTTGAAAATTTTCTGAGAATCCATTACTTCCACATCCAGGACAACCGCACTTCAGATCAAATTCAAAGTCCGGTAAACTCTTTTTAAGAAAATCCTCTTGGGCTAGAATATCTTGCTGAACTTTTGACTTAGAAGTAAGAGGAATATTTTTGAGTAAGTCAGGAAAGTAAAATCTTGTGGGCATTCTTGCCATATCTTCTTCTTTAGTAATTACGCCTTTATCAAAAGTTTCTAAAACCCCTAAGCCGGAAGTTATGGCATGAAAACCGATAGTCAATAGACCTAATGCAACAGGAGGCAAACGACAGCCGATTAATTTTGTTTTATTAAAGTTTTTTATTGATAAAGCTGTTAATATATAATTATAAATTTGTGCATCAACGGTAGTTTCACATATTTTATCAATGTATAATTGCAAAAAATCGAATGTGCAATTACCAAAATCATTGATAATTTTCTCTCTTTCTTTTTTTCTGCAAAGTAATTCTGCATTCGTACAGATAGAAGCAGAGATTGGGTATTGTTTGTATTTTGAACCAACATAAGAAATAGATTCTCGAAGTATTTTTATATTTACGCCATACCAGTCATCATTAGTACTATCGAAATAAAAGAAGGGCGCTGTTATGACACTACATCCATTACCGACTTGTAGCTCGACTACTTGTTCTACAAAATTTTTAAGAAACCCTAAATCAGAAAAACTCTCCACATCAAGTGGATCATATCCAGTTGGGGCATAAGAGAGAGCTTTAAGTCCTTGAGTTTTTCGAAAGCTGGAGTAAGTTAAACGATTAGTACTTGGATCAGCAAAAAAATCCATAGAACCGGCGTTTGCAATCAAAATTTTTGCCAGCTTTTTGTAAGTTGAATGTAAGTTTATAGGAAAATCAGCACCATCAATTTTATTCGAGGCTAAATAATTATTGGCAACTTCTGTGTCATTTTGGATGAACCTAGGATAAAAATTAACTTTGGAGTCTGAAAGAATCTTCTTTTTTGTTGGCTTTTTATTTAGCTCGGTAATAATTTCGTCTGCATCTTTATACCTTTTATATGCCTCTTTCTCAAGAAGCCTTAAGATAATATTTTCTGTTGAATTAGAAATTTTTGGATTTATTGAGCTCGGATATGGCGGCTTAACATTAATTGTTTTATAAATAATTTCCGCAGAATTTGATGGATAAAAAAGGATTTGACTTGTAAGGGCTTCATATAACATTACTCCCACAGAATAAAAGTCGCTTGTATTATGAAGGGGCTTTTCCCCCTTCGCTTGTTCTGGAGACATATAATAAAAAGTTCCGATGGGTTGCCCAGTTTGAGTAATCGAGGAATAATCTATAATTTTAGATAGGCCGTAATCTAATATTTTTATTTTACTATCAGGTGTAATTTTAATATTCTCTGGTTTTAAATCACGATGAATAATACCAGCTTGGTGTATTGACTTTAGACCCTTTAATATTTCAGATACTATACTAATAGCTTTTTTCTCATCAAAAGGAGTGGGAGAATTTTGAAAAATTATGCGAAGAGTTTCACCTTTTACAAGCTCCATAACGATATAAGTATAATTTATGAAGTTTTCAGAATGATCTCCGTGTTCAAAGTATTTAACAGAGTAGGGCGAGCTGACTTTTTTGAGAGCTGAAATTTCTCTCTCTAGAACTTTTTGCTCCAAATCTTTCTGAAGAAAGTCCTTTCTTATAAACTTAATAGCGAACCCCTCTCCATTTTTAGAAGCTTCATAAACCTCGCCAAATTGCCCGTGGCCAAGAAATTTTTCGATTTTGTATCCACCTATTGTTTTTCCAAGCATAGTTGAATTTATACCATAAAAAATCGATTTTTGATATAAAAACCTTGTTTTTGGTTAAAATTAATACATAAATGTTATAAAGTACTACAATTATAGGTGCAATCACCCATAAAAATGACTAAAATTTCATACAATTTTTCCAAATGAGGCTTATAATATAAGGAATATAAGGTCTCTTTTTTATATTTTATTTTTTTATGTGAGAGCTAAACTGCGTCATATTTAACCCTTATAGTATAAGGCTACCACTACCCCCGAAACTAAAAATTAAAGCTCTGACATAAAAATTGTAGTACTTTTATACAGAACCCCGAAAAAGAGACAGATCCTAGTACATTACACCTCCTAACCTTAAGAAAATATAGACAGGGGGTGTAGGGTAAATAAGGAAATATCTAATTACTAACTCCGCTCCCATACTTCTCTCTTTGGCGTTCAGAGGATTCATTTGCGCATTTCTGAAGATAAGTTTCTGCTACTTCTCCATTTGAAATGGCGGTTTTAATACAATCACCTTTAGCTTTCTCTTCCTGCGATTTTTCAAGAGATGCTTTTTCGGAAGATTCAATCGATTTTAACATCATCTGATCAAAGTTTTCTTGTGATGCTCTTATCTCCTCTGGTGTTAATTCTCTGTCAAAAATTTGATGGCGAAAGAGAAAAAGTATAACCCCAATAATTAAGGTCGGTAGTAATACAAACTTAATTAAAATTTCTTTTCTTCTAGCCGACTTTTTAAGCTGTTGCATATTCTCTTCCCATTGTTTATCTATTGCCATAAAAATAAAAAGCTAGCTGATAATAAGCTAGCGCGGAAAAACACAGAACCCCACGCCAGCTAGGTCTTACGACCCTATACAAGTTTCCCTGTATAGCCCATGGAAGAGTTGCTGAACGAGGGGTTCAGTGTCTTCCATGGGTCTTTTGACCATATCTCATATCGCTATAAGGGTTAGGTCTTTCTTATTAAGTTATAACAACATCTTATCACATCTTACTTTTTTTCTTAAACTTATTAACACCCCTCATTTGACTTGAATTTTTTTAGCATTATTATATATGCACACCTCTCCGGTAAATCGGAGCGCCTTCTCTAAGACAGAAGGTTGTACAAGAGACTAGGAATCTCACTGGGCAGGAAAAATCGAGAGGCTGCCGTTTTATTTCATGATGACATGGAATATGACGGCAGCTTTTTGCTTTCATAAACCGCATTATGAAGTGCGGTTGTTTTGTTTGGCAGTAAATACTGAGCACTAATAAATCCATTTTTGGGTTTGCAGGTCGCTTGCTCAGTAGCCTGCCAAGCCAAAAGTGGATTTTCTATTTATGCCAATTACCGAGAAGCAAATAGAAAAATATGTGGCCATCTATCTCGAAGAGTATGGTCAACCAATTGACAAGGCTCAAGCTCGAGTTGAGCTGACTTCGCTTGTGTGTTTATTAGAAGCAGTTTATCAATTTAACAACAAAAATTTATGAGCGACATAGAAAAATATCTAGATGATAAGGCAATAAAGTTTATTCGCATTACTAATGAAGAGATTATTGTAAAATGTTTTTTTTCCAATTGTGATTCGGATAGCCGAGAGAATGAGGCGCATCTATATTTTAGTAGAAAAACTGGTCAATATCATTGTAAAAAGTGTGATGCCAAAGGAAATATCCTTACTCTTAAAAAACACTTCAACGACCCCTTCACTCCCAAAGAAGAAAAACCGAAAGTTAATAAAAGAACACTTACACCTTTATTGGTCGAAAAGTATCACAAAGCTCTCACTCCCGAGATTATTAATTATCTTAACAAGAGAGGTATTACAGACGATAGAATAAGCCAATATAAAGTTGGGTATATTTCCGAATACGGAACTTGGTGGATAGCTATACCTATTAAAGATTTGAATGGTAATTACAGCTTCCTTAAGCTACGCCAAGACCCTAAATATGGGGATAAAAAAATGACTTGGCCGAACGGCATAGAAGCACAAATCTATGACTGGGAAAGCCTCATAATGGCCAAAGACAGGGTTTTGATCGCTGAAGGTGAGATGGATGCCCTTCTTATGAAATCACATGGGATAACTTGTATTACCAATACTCATGGAGCGATGACAATTGACGAGTTGTGGTTTGAACATTTTAAACCCGAACTTGAATATTTTATTTGCTATGACAATGATGATGTCGGCAAGAATGGATCAAATAAACTGGCCAATGCGTTATTTAACGCTGGCTGTGAAAAAATAAATATAATTACGCTCCCAGAAGAAGTTGGTAATAAGGGCGACCTTGGAGATTATATAATTCATCTAGGTCTACCCATAGAAGATTTATTTACTAAATATGCAAAACCATTTCCAGAAAAAGTGGACACTTCTGAATTTAAAGAAATTAGTATTAAAGAAGTTTGTGAGATTCTGGATTCTACTATAAAAAAAGATGATGGCAATAAATCAGTTGCATTTCTATCTATGCTTACGACATACACAGAGGATGCACAAATGAATCTTTTCTTTAACGCACCTAGCTCTACTGGAAAATCACATATACCATTATCAGTTGTTGAACTTTTTCCACAAGAAGATGTAATAACTCTTGCGTATTGTTCACCTACAGCTTTTTTTCATGAACAAGGTAAATATAATAAAGAAAAAAATGAAATTGTAGTTGATCTAGCAAGAAAAATAATAATCTTTACCGATATGCCAGATCAAGCATTAATTTCAAGACTGCGTCCTGTTCTCTCACATGATCAAAAAGAATCGCGATTAAAAATAACAGACAAGGCGCAGAAGGGAGGCAATAAAACAAAGAATATTGTATTGATAGGATTCCCGAGCGTTTACTTCTGTAGTGCTGAAATGAGAGTTGATGAACAAGAAAGCACTAGATTTTTAATGCTTAGTCCGTCAATCGAACGGGAAAAAATATATCAAGGCGTAAAACAAGCCATACGAAAAAACTCAGATAGTGAAAAATTTAATCAAGAAGTAAATTCAGATCCTCGGAGAAACTTGCTTAAAAAGAGAATTCTTGGAATAAAACAAGAAAATATTATTGATGTAAAAATCGAGAATATTGAATATATAGAAAAGCTTTACTTAAAAGATGTGGAAAGTGCAAGACCAAGACAGCAACGGGATATTAAAAAAATAATATCGATAATAAAAGGTTTTGCCATGCTTAATATATGGTTTAGAAAGCGCGATGGTGATTACATATGGGCTTCAGAGAAGGATATAGAGGAAGCATTTGATCTCTGGCAAGTTATATACTGCGGACAGGATTATGGGCTAGCTCCTTACTTGTTTGATATTTATACGAAAGTTATTATGACCCTTTGGAACGAGCCAAGCGACACTTTTGGAGAATTTTCAGATAACGCTGACAAGAAAAAATCCATAACTAGAAAAGAAATCCTCAAGAAATATTTTCAGGTATATAAAACGCCACTCGGTACACAGAAACTTAGACATCAAATTTTGCCTCAGCTAGAGGGGGTCGGCCTTATTTTTCAAGAAAAAAGTGTAGATGATATGAGGGAAATGGTCGTTATTCCTCTCGAAACTGAAAGTGAGCGAAGCGAAAAATATAGTGGTGAAGAGGGTGGGGTAAATTCAGATATCGATAATGAGATTAATCCTCCAAAGAAAGATCCTCTTCCTCCAGAGGAATTGCCTTTCTAACTTTAAAACATGATATAATTAATAAGCTAAACCACGAGACAATAAGATTCCATATTTTCAATCCAGAAAAGGGGTAATAGTGGTCTTGTGGTTTAGCGATTACAGGATCTTAACTATTGCCCCTTTTTTGGGACAAAAAATATATGGATAAAAATATTAGATGGGCAATATACGCCAGAAAATCAACTGAGTCGTCTGATCGACAAATCCAATCCATTAACGATCAAATTAATAATCTAAAAGTATTAGCAAACCGAGAAGATCTCAAGGTTGTTCAAATAATCCAAGAAGCAAAATCTGCGAAAGAGCCATACAAGCGAGATGGGTTCACTGAACTCATGAAATTAGTTGAGCAAGGGAAAATTAATGGTCTTCTGGTGTGGAAAATGGATAGGCTCGGTAGAAATGCTATAGACAATGGAGCAGTACAATATTTTTTGGAGAAGAAAAAATTACTTTGTATTAAGACCCCAGAAAAGAATTATTTTCCGGAAGACAACGCCATCATAATGTCAGTCGAAAGTGGAATGTCTAGTCAGTATATTCGTGATTTATCTACAAATGTAAAACGAGGAATGAGATCGAAGGCAGAAAAAGGATGGTTCCCTAATATTCCGCCCATTGGATATCTAAATTCAAAAACTCATGAAAAAGGAAACGAGACGATAATTACCGATAGAGAACGCTTCCTAATTGTTCGTAAGATGTGGGACTTAATGCTCACAGGAAATTATACAATCCCAAAAATATTACAGATAGCGACTGATGAATTAGGTTTGCGAACACCGAATAGAAAGAAGCTAGGTGGAAAACCTCTATCAATAAGCTATATGTATCTTTTGTTTAGCAATATATTTTTCACTGGAAACTTTTACTACAACAAGCAACTTTATAAAGGCAATCATGAACAAATGATCTCTATGGAGGAATTTGATCGGGTGCAAGTGCTAATGGGTAAGAAAGGCCGGCCTCGGCCACAGAAGCATGATTTTCCCTTTACTGGTCTTATGACATGCGGTGGTTGTGGAGCATGTATTACAGCTTCAAAAAAGCACAAAATCTTGAAGGATGGAACTATTAACTACCATACTTATTATCATTGCACTAAACGCAGAAAATATATTGATTGCAAAGAAAAACCAATACGACTGGATGAGCTGGAGATTGCTGTGCAAAGTCTTATAGAGACAAATCACATTAATCCGAAGTTTTATAAGTTGGGATTAGAAGTTTTGAAAGAAATGCATGAGACCGAGACAGGCACGCGTCAGCAAATTTACGAAACCCATCTAAAGAATGTTGAAGAGGGTCAAAAGAAATTAGATCGTATCCTTGGTTTTCTTATTGACGGCACTATCACGAGAGAAGAATACAATACTCAAAAACATGAACTCGAAGAAATACTTAAGAAAGAAAAAATAAAATTGTCTGAGGTTGAAACACGCGCAAAGAATTGGACTGAACTTACTGAAAATGTTGTTCATTTTGCATATTGTGCGAGTATAGCCTTACAAAAGGGCGATACACAAATACAAAGGGAGATCCTAAGTAGTTTAGGTTTGAACCAACAGATAGAATCTAGAAAACTCTTTATTGATCTGCATTCTTGGTTCTCGGTGCTTAAAAAAGGCGAAAAAGAGCTCATGCCTGAAATTGAGCGGTTGGAACGGAAAAATAATCATAACGCGCAAGGACGAACTGATGCTTTCGCACCAATTCGTCCTAGGTTGTGCGCCGGGAAGGATTCGAACCTTCGGAGGCCGAAGCCAGCAGATTTACAGTCTGCCCTCGTTGACCACTTGAGTACCGACGCTTGTCTACCTTGGGTGAGGTATTGCTCTCGCACCCACACAAAATAACACAAAAAATCTTTTTTTGCATCTTTTGAGTACACAAAACTTCCCCATGTATTATTTTTAAACCGAAGAGCGAGAGCGTACACGAATAGGACTTTTGATTTTGACCTGCCGACCAGTAGACAGATTTTTTTTCTTTTCAATGACAAGTTCCGTTCCTTTCACAGAGACAATTACCGTATCCCCTTTCTTTACTCCATTCCCAATAATGTATGACGCAACAGGGTTCAAGATTTTATTTTGAATTAAGCGGTTAAGAGGTCTTGCGCCATAATGCGGATTATAACCTTCTTTGGCTAAATACGAGAGCGCATCATCTCCAATTTCAAAATCAATACCCTTCCCGATCAATCGATCTTTCACTACTTGTATCCTTAAATTAACTATTTCTTTTATAGCTTCTTCTCCCAAGATATCAAAAACAACAACTTCATCAAGACGGTTTAAAAATTCTGGACGAAAATGGTCTTTCAAGGCTTCCATAACTTTTTCTTTCATGTTGCTATAATCTTGTCTGTCAGAATTATTAGAAAATCCGATTGATTCCATTTTCTCAACAAATTGTGAACCAATATTGGAAGTAAGAATAATGATGGCGTTCTTGAAATTCACCACTCTGCCCTTGCCATCAGTTAGCCTTCCCTCGTCAATAACTTGTAAAAGTATATTAAAAACTTCCGGATGAGCTTTTTCAATTTCATCAAAGAGTATTACAGCATAGGGCCTGTGTCTGACTGATTCAGTGAGTTGACCAGATTCATCGTAACCAACATACCCTGGGGGAGAACCTATGAGTTTTGACATCGAATGCCTTTCCATATATTCAGACATATCCACGCGAATAATTGCGCGATCGTCGTTAAACATAAATTGCCCCAATGCCTTAGTAAGCTCGGTCTTACCGACTCCCGTAGGTCCCAGAAATATAAAAGAACCTATAGGCCTGTTGGGATCTCCGATGCCTGCACGAGAGCGACGAATCACATTGGCAACGCGAGAGATAGCTTCATCTTGGCCAATAACTCGTTTTTTTAATTCCATTTCCATTTTCTCAAGCTTCGCCCGCTCTTCTTCAAGCATTTTATTAAGTGGTATTCCTGTCCAACGAGCTACCACCTCGGCTATATCTTCAGAGGTAATTTCTTCTTTTAGAATTCTCCGCGATTTTTGAAGTTTCTTTAATCGTAGAAGCTTTATTTCTAATTCTTTTTTAAGCTCAGGAATTTTACCATAACGGATTTCCGCGGCACGAGAAAGATCCGCTCGCATCTCAGCATTTTCGGCCTCCAGACGCAAACTTTCAAGGTCTTTTTTAATAGTACGAATTTCAATTACGATTGATTTTTCATTCTGCCATTTTAGCTCAAGTTCTTTTGTCTTCTCGTGCAGATTACCTATTTCACTATCCACTTCTTTTATTCTATTTTTTATTTCTTTCTCCTTCTCTTTCTCTTCTTTATTTTTCTCTCCACTCAAAGAACTAATTTCTTTTTTCAGCGCTTCTTTCTCAATTTCTAGACGCATTATTTTTCTGTGCGCATCTTCCAAGACTGGTGGTTTATTTTCAAGCATTATTTTAAGAGAAGAAGAAGCTTCATCTATTAGATCCACTGCTTTATCCGGCAAAAATCTATTTGTAATATATCTAGCAGAGAGATTCACTGCGGCGACTATAGCATCGTCAGTAATTCGTACGCCATGGAAAAGTTCATACTTTTCTTTTAGACCACGTAGTATGGCCGTTGCATCTTCTACTCCAGGTTCATCAATATAAACTGGCTGAAAACGCCGAGCCAGGGCCGGATCTTTCTCAATGTGCTTTTGATATTCTCTTAGTGTCGTCGCGCCGATAGCCCGCAACTCGCCACGAGATAATGCGGGCTTCAACATATTTGAGGCATCCATTGTACCTTCTGCACCCCCAGCACCAACAATTGTATGAATTTCATCAATAAAAAGAATAATTTTTCCATCTGATCGTTCAATTTCTTTCATAATACCTTTTAATCTCTCCTCAAATTCTCCGCGGTATTTTGTACCGGCAACAAGTAATCCTAAATCGAGAGAAACAAGCTCCTTGTCTTTTAAAGATTCTGGAACATTATTTTTTACAATCAACTGAGCAAGTCCTTCCACAACTGCTGTTTTTCCAGTGCCAGCTTCACCGATTAAAATAGGATTGTTCTTTGTTCTACGAGAAAGTATCTGCATAATACGCATTATTTCACTATCTCGACCAATAACCGGATCCAGTTTGTCTTCTTTGGCCAACTTGGTTAAGTTGCGAGTGTACTTCAAAAGCAACTTGAATTTCTTCGGCTCTGTTACATCGGTAATGTTTTGACTGTGCAACTCTTCTAAAACTTTCATTACAGAATCTTTGTTAATTCTAAATCGCATTAAGGTCTCGTGGGCTTCGCTTGTTACTTCTAGAATTGCAATAAAGAGATGTTCTGTTGAAACAAAATCATCTTTCATATATTCCGCCAATTTAGCTGACTGCTCTATGACTTGTGCTAGATCTGGATTGAGATAAATCTGATACGCGGGCGAGAGAGTACTACGAGACTCAGGTAATTCTATTAATTCTAAAACAGAATCAGTCAGAAGCATTGTGTCAATCTCTAACTTATCTAAAATAGAATTTACCATGGACTCTTCTTGTAAGAGTAATGCGGCTAATAAATGAAGTGAGGAAACGTGATTAACTCCCCGTTCGATGGCAAGTTCATGGGCTTTCTTTATCGCGTCTTTAGCTTTTGTTGTAAATTTATTTAATGGTGGCATATATAGATTTAAAGTTTATAAAGTTATTTTTTAAAGTGTTTGGGGTGTTTTAATTTTTTTCATAACAACTTCGAGAGCATCCTTAATAACACCAATTGAAGCAAAGTCTGTCATCTCACCAGAGAGAGCAATACCAATAGCTTCACCATCTAAATTAAGAACCAGCCCCCCAGCATTTGATTTTGTAACATTAATATCAATATTTATTCCTTCAAAAATAGAAGAAGATATATTGCTACCTAAAACTAAAACCTTTTGTCCTATTTTCATTTTCTCCAAATCTCCAAAAGTAGGTACTGTAAAAATTATTTTATTTTTTTCATCAAGTGGAGCACCAATTTTAAGAAATGAAAATCCAGCTTTGTCCGTGGATATAAAATCCATTTTGAATTTCCCACTATCATTCTTAAGATAATAGACTCCTGAATCTCCCACAAGATTGCCATCAACTACTACTATAGCATCAGCAGAAATAGCAAATCCCCTGCCAGCTGAAACTTCAATAGTCTTCCCTTCTATGTCTAAAATTTCTTTGCTTACAGTAAATACGGCCAATTTATTTTTAGCAATAGCATCCACTACTAAATCTTCTTCTTTTATAACAACAGTCTGCACTGTGGTCTTGCCTTCCACCTGTTGTATTTTCTCAACTGTCTGTTTAATAATACGATTGACGGGTACGGTAAAAGATGCTGGTGCTTGTTGCATTAAGGTCACTGTCGTAATACCTGTAGCAATAGAAGTGACGAAACTTAAAAGCACTGCGATCAATATAAGCTGTGATTTATTTAGATCCTTGATATCCATCCCTTAATTATACCACTTTTTTAGTTTTGTCAAAATTTGAGTAAAAGCTTTGACAGTATAATCAATATCTTTTTTTGTAGTATCTTTGCCTAGGGAAAATCTTAAAGATCCATCTGTGTCTTTGGCTTTTGGATTAATCGCTTTTATTACATGCGAAGCTTTACTGTCTCCAGCTTTACAGGCACTTTTAGCAGAAGCCATGATACCTCTAGCTGATAACTCAATTACCAGAAGGTCGCTCGGAATATTTTTAAAACTAATATTCACATTATTGGGTAATCTGTTTGTTAAGTCACCGTTTACTATTAATCCAGTGCTAAAGATCGTCTTTGACATTGCTTGTAGCTCATTAAAAAAATAATCTCGGAGTTTGGTTAAACGAATAGTTTCCTTTTTTTTTATTTTTTCAGTAATTTCTATGGCAGAGGCTAACACAATAGCCCCGACCACATTTTCTGTTCCCGGTCGTAGTCCCCTTTCTTGATCTCCACCGAACATAATTTTCCTGACAGGTGTGTATTTTTTTACATATAAGACACCGACCCCTTTAGGTCCATAAATTTTAGCACTATTAAAAGACATTAAATCAATTCCTAATTTTTGAACATTTATGGGTAAATAATTTATTGCTTGTGTAGCATCGGTATGGAAAAAAGGCAAAGATAGCTTTTTAGAAACTCTTGACGGCGTAAGCACGAGGAATTTTTCAACAGAAAAATATCTGTGCTCCAAAAAGCTATCTTTGCCTTTTTTCCAATGTCTAATCTCTTTTGCAATATCTTGTATCGGCTGGACCGTACCAATTTCATTATTCGCATACATAACCGAAACTAAGATGGTATTTTTTTTAAGGGCTTTTTTTATTTTCTTTGGATCAATTATTCCGTTCAATTCTACTTTTATATAAGTCACTTCTGCTTGTTTTGTTTTTTCTAAATGTTTACAAATTTCTAAAACAGATGAATGTTCGATATTTGTAGTTATTATGTGTGGCAACTTAGAATATTGCTTAAAATTCTGAACTAACCCTAAAATAGCCAAGTTGTTACTTTCCGTTGCGCCGGATGTGAAAATAATTTCATTGGGATATGCATTTAAAGTCTTTGCAACAGTTGTCCTGGCTTCTTCAAGTTTGTTTTTTTCTTTTATTCCAAATTCATGAATTGCTCCTGGATTCGCGGAGTTAAGAAGCGAACTGGATGCATAATCTAGATATATTTTTTTTGCGTTATTTGATTTTAGCATAAAAATAGTATATATTATCCTCGTATGAATATAAAGCTCGACAGTGTTTTTTTCTTGGTTTTTTTTATTTTAATTGGAATAGTGGTAACCATTATCACTATTTGGATTATCATTACAGAGAAACGTTTAAAAAGATTTTTCCTTGGTAAAAAAGCGAAAGATTTAGAGGATACTATCCTGGGTTTAGAAAAAAATATTACGGAATTAAATAAAACGAAAGAGTTTATGCAAAAAGATATTGTTCTAATTAATGAAAAACTAAGAAAAAGTATCCGCGGACTTGAGACCATACGCTTTAATCCTTTCCCTGATCAGGGTAGCAATCAAAGCTTTGCAATTGGAATGCTGAATGAAGATGGTGATGGTGTGGTAATTTCAAGTTTATATTCTCGTGAACGAATGAGCGTATTTGCTAAATCTATTAAAAATAACAAATCAGAGTACGAGCTTTCGGCTGAAGAAAAAGAAGCATTGAAAAAAGCGGAAGTGGTATCAAGGTAGGCTGTAGGGTTTTGGAGACTTGCAAGCGCAACGTAAGCTAACACGAGGATTTTTTTAGCAAAAAAATATCCGTGCTCTAAAATCTTACAATCTGGGATAATTCATGGAGAAAAATAATACAAAACAAAATAGAATAGCTCGCCCTTCGGCCACAGGCTTACAGGCGAGGCCGCCAGTGGTAGTGGTTATGGGTCATATTGATCACGGTAAATCAACATTGCTTGACTATATCAGAAAAACAAATATAGCAGAAAAAGAGATCGGGGGTATAACTCAAAACATTTCCGCTTATGAGGTAGAAATACCGACACCAGGGGAATCCTGGTCGCGAAAAATAACTTTTTTGGACACACCAGGACATGAAGCTTTTTCGAAAATGCGACAACGCGGAGCGCAAATTGCTGATATTGCTGTTTTGGTAGTATCAGCTGAAGATGGTGTAAAACCCCAAACTATTGAAGCTTGGAAAACAATCACGGAGGGCAAACTCCCCTGTATTGTGGCAATAAATAAAATAGATAAACCGGGAGCCAATATTGAAAAAACAAAAACTGAATTAGCCGAAAGTGAAATTTATTTGGAAAATTACGGAGGCAAAATTCCTTATGCGGAAATTTCCGCCAAAATTGGCACGGGTATAGATAATTTATTATCATTGATTCTGATTGTAGCGGAAATGGAAAATTTCAACGGAAATCCAAACGAAGATGCGTCTGGTTTCGTAATTGAAGCAAATCTTGATTCTAGGCGCGGAATACTGGCAACTCTAATTATAAAAAATGGATCCCTAAAAAAAGGAATGACGGTCGTCGTGGAAGATAGTATTTGCTCTACACGCATAATGGAAAATTATAAAGGAGTGATCATAGACGAAATGTCTTTCTCTTCTCCAATACGCATTTTCGGCTTTAATAAAATACCGAAAGTCGGAAGCTGTTTTAAAACTTTTAAAAATAAAAAAGATGCTGAAAAAGATGCTGAAAATTGGCAAACGAGAAATAGAGAAGAAGACCCCAATCAACACCAAAGTCCCGACAAGAATCAAGATAAAAAAATAATCCCAATAATACTAAAAGCTGATGTGTCTGGCACGCTCGAAGCCATTGAAAAAGAAATTGCCAAAATAAAAAATGAGGGAGCGGAATTTAAAATCATAGGTAAAGGCGTGGGACCCATTTCAGAATCAGACGTAAAGAACTTATCAAATGGCGAAAATGTAATAATAATTGGATTCAATGTAAAAACAGATAAAAGTGCCATTGAGATAGCAGAAAAAAGAGGAATTACTATTTCTTTTTTTGACATTATTTACAAAATGACAGAATGGCTTGAAATACAAATGGAAAAGTTAAGACCCAGAATTGAAACAATGGAGACGACAGGCCGGGCGAAAATCATTCGGGCTTTCAGTCGCACCAAGGATCGCCAAATAGTGGGTGGAAAAGTGACAGAGGGCAAAATTATTTTAAATGGAACAGTTAGAATTATGCGCCGAGAATTTGAAATTGGACGCGGAAAAATTGTAAATCTGGAAAAGAATAAAATAAAAACAAAAGAAGTAGACGAAGGAAACGAATTCGGCATGATGATTGAATCAAAAATAGAGATTGCGCAAGGCGATATTATAGAATTATTTAGAGTAGCGCAGATGTAAAAAAATTTTAAATTTTCGTTTACTCATAATTAAAATGACACAAAGAAATGAGAAGGTAGCGAATTATATAAAAGAGCTTGCTGCAAGATTTTTGGCACGTGAAAATAATAGAACTTCCCTTATTACTGTAACCTCTGCTACCACCTCCCCGGACTTAAAACGCACGACTATATTTATCACAGTACTCCCACTTTCTAAAGAACATACAGCGTTCCTCTTTGCAAAAAGAAAAAGGAAAGAATTCCGTGAATTCTTGAAAAAGAATATGGCAACAAAAAATGTTCCTTTCGTTGACTTTGCCATAGATCTCGGCGAAAAGAATAGACAAAAAATTGACGAACTGCTTCGGAACGGTTGATAGGTTGTTGGTTATAGGTTATAGTTTGAAAATGGCCTGGTAGCCAAGTGGCGTGAGCGTAGCGAATATGCCATTCCTCTGCGCAGAGGTTTTAAGATTAATAAGTTAAAGTTTTGTTAAATATGATATCGGCCTGGTAGCCAAGTGGTAAGGCATTCCTCTGCAAAAGGAATATACGGCGGTTCAATTCCGCCCCAGGCCTCCAGGCAAAATAAATATGCCCGAGTGGCGGAATTGGTATACGCGCACGACTTAAAATCGTGTCTCGTAAGGGATGTGGGTTCGATTCCCACCTCGGGCACTTGAGAGTTTTTTGAAAATTAAATTTTTTGCGCCCATAAGTGTTTTGGTAGGACGAGATATTAGTAAATGTAGTTTGAAATTAGAAGATAGAAGATAAATGTATTATATGCGCCCATAACTCAGCTGGTAGAGTAGCTCCCTCTTAAGGAGAATGTCGTAGGTTCGATCCCTACTGGGCGCACAGCGTAAAGAAAAATCTGCACTTCTGTAGATTTTTTAGCTGTGCGAGCCGGAGTCATATTTTTTCAGCAGAAAAAATAGACGAGGCAGGGTCGTGAAAATTTTGTTTTGACAAAAACAAAATTATTCCTGACCACAAAATCATTCTGTGTTGAAATTGAAAATAGCCAGGCACCTTACCTCCTTTCGGTGTGTCTGGCTATCCTTGAGAGTATGAGACTCTCGACCCTTTTGAATTATAGACGGTTACGTTCTGCTCCCATCCACGCCTCGTCACTAACTTCCTCGTTGGGTAACAGCGTCGGATCGCCGTGAACGGTGCAGTGAAATTGACCCCCGCTACTGACCATTGTCCGATTGCATTTGGGGCATGGTGGTAGGGTCTGACAACTTGCCGTGAACAACGCCTGTATTTCGGCGTCAGTACGATCTTTGTCTGGTAATTGTCCAGCTCGGACTGCGGCCGCCACATAACACATCGCTGCGAAATTTTGTCCCAAGATCTTGACTCCTTCAAATAGCTTATAACATAAAATGTATAAACTGTAAATGGCAAACATAAAAATTTAATTTTTTACTAAACAAACGAAAAACCCTTTATTTGATTGAAAATAAGGTTCCAATTTGCTACAATTAGGCGCACAAAGTGCTAACGCACTTTGTGCGAAACGGTTTGATTTTTGCCGGGATGGCGGAATTGGTATACGCGCTAGTCTTAGGAACTAGTGGGGCAACCCTTGGGAGTTCGAGTCTCCCTCCCGGCACAAAGATATGTTATATATTTGTGCTGACTCGAAAGCCGGAGACAGACGTGTCGAGGTGGGGTCGCAGGCTTTTTCAATAGAAAAAGACCTGTGACCGAGTCTCCCTCCCGGCACTAAGATTGTGGTATAATTGTAAGATAGGTTTTTTATTATAATTAAACACATAAACCAAGAATATGAAAGGATTTAAAATCAATATAGAAAAAGCAACAAAAGAGAATACTGATTACCGTCGCGTGCTTTATACCGCAAAAAATAGCCAGCTTGTATTAATGAACCTAAAGCCTGGCGAAGAAATTGGGGAAGAAGTTCATAAGCTTGACCAGTTTATTCGTATTGAGGAAGGAGAAGCTAGGGCAATAATTGATGGTGAAGAACATAGCTTTGGCACCGATGAAGCAATTATGATCCCTCAAGGCACTCGACACAATATTGTAAACACTGGTTCTCTTGATCTGAAACTTTATACACTATATTCACCACCAGAACATCAAGATGGTACGATACAGAAAACTAAAATGGACGAGAAAGAGGAGCACTTTGACGGTGTAACAACACAATAATATAACTGAATTAAGTCAAATTAAAATATTTTTTTTTGATTTATAGTAATGAAGAAAGAACTAAAAGAACTTTGCCCCTGATTAATTAACATGATCATTCTTTCGATTGAAACATCTTGCGACGATACTGGAATAAGTATAGTGGAAGCAAAAGGAGGCATTAATAATGCTTCTTTCAAAGTTTTGGCGGATATTTCAAATTCGCAAATAAAAATCCATATTCCTTATGGCGGAGTATATCCAATGCTCGCTAAACAAGAACATATTAAAAATTTACCAATTCTGCTAGAACAAGCATTAAAGCAAGCCCATCTAAACAACGTCGCTAGGCAAGACCTAACGACCAAAGCACCGATTGACTTAATAGCTGTGACTTATGGTCCAGGATTAGAACCAGCGCTCTGGGCAGGCATAACTTTTGCGCAGGAGTTAACAAAAAAGTGGAATGTGCCCGTGGTGCCTGTAAATCACATGGAAGGACATATACTTTCTGTATTTGGAAAAAATAAAGGAAAATTTACCATACCCAAAGTGAAAACTCCAACACTTTCTCTTTTGGTTTCTGGTGGACACACACAGTTAGTACTCAGTAAAAAGTGGATGCGATATGAAATAATTGGCGAAACCTTGGACGATGCCGTCGGCGAAGCTTTTGATAAAGTTGCTCGGATGCTCGACCTCCCCTACCCTGGCGGTCCACAAATATCTAAATTGGCAGAAGAAGGGAGGGAGAGGGAAAAAGAAAATAAAACTTTTCAGGGTCGTAATTTTTCTGCTGAAAAATTTACTCAGTCCTCGGGCCGTCGCCCTGTGGAGTCCCATCAAAGCTTATTTTCTTTTTCCCTCCCGCGCCCAATGCTTCATTCTAAGAATTTAGATTTTTCTTTTTCGGGACTGAAAACGGCGGTTCTTTACTTAATCAAGAAAATTGGTTTACTAGATGAAAAAACAAAAATAAAAATAGCTTTAGAATTTGAAAACGCGGCCATTGAATGTTTGATTTATAAAACAAAAAAAGCGATAGAAAAATATAAAGTAAAAACTCTTATTGTTGCGGGAGGAGTGGCTGCGAATCAACACTTGAGAAATGAAATAAAAAAAATTGCAAGTCGCGTCAAAGGACAGGCAAGTAATAAAATCAAACTTCTATTTCCCCCAAAAGAACTTGTGGGAGATAATTCTTTAATGATTGGCATAGCGGGATACTTGCTCTATGCAAAAAAGAAAGGAAAATTTGGCAAGGCTTCCAATATAAAAGCAAGTGGTAATTTAAGACTAAAATAGAAAAACCTAATATTCTATGGTATTATTTAGGAATGAACGATAAACTGCTAAAACCCTACAATCCAAAAGAAACAGAAGAAAGAATATATAAGCTGTGGGAAAATAGCGGTTTTTTTAACCCAGATGTGTGTGTGCAAAAAGGTATAACAAAATCAGATGCTCCGTACTTTTCAATAGTACTCCCTCCTCCAAATGCTACTGGCGTACTTCATTTAGGTCATGCATTGGAAGATTCTATGCAAGACACTATGATTCGCTACAATAGAATGCAGGGCAAAAAAACTCTCTGGCTCCCTGGCACAGATCATGCAGCCATAGCCACCGATTCCAAAGTTACAAAAATACTTGAAAAAGAAGGTTTAAATAAAAAAGATATCGGACGAGAAAAATTCTTGGAACATGTAAATACATTTGTGGAGAATAGTAGAAAAACTATTGTGAGTCAGCTCCGAAAAATTGGGGCATCTCTTGACTGGTCTCGTGAAGCTTTTACTTTAGACGAAGCTCGTAATACTGCCGTCAAAACTACATTCAAAAAAATGTATGACGATGGACTGATTTACAGAGGGAATAGAGTTGTAAACTGGGACCCGAAAGGTCAGACAGTGATTTCTGATGATGAAATAGTTTACAAAGAACAAAAAGGTAAATTTTATACCTTTAAATATGGACCTTTTTCTATTTCCACAGCTCGGCCAGAAACAAAATTTGGTGATAAATACGTGGTGATGCATCCAGAAGATAAAAGATACGCGGAGTATAAACAGGGTCAAAAAATAAAACTAGAGTGGATCAACGGCCCCATAGAGGCCACAATCATTAAAGATGAGATGATTGATATGGAATTCGGTACGGGAGCGATGACCATCACACCTTGGCACTCGCACGAAGATTTCACGCTCGCTCTTAAATATAAACTAGAAAAAGAGCAAATTATTGATAAATATGGGAAGCTGCTTCCCATCGCAGAAGAATTCGCGGGAATGAAAATTAATGATGCACGTGAAAAAATTGTTGAGAAACTAAAAACAAAAGGATTACTCGTATCGATTGATGAAAATTATGTAAATAGAGTTGCCACTGCTGAGAGAACTGGAGGCATTATTGAGCCACAAATTATGCTTCAATGGTTTGTGAATGTAAATCATAAAATTCCTTCTCGAAATAATAAATCTCTTAAAGAATTAATGCTTAATCCAGTGCAAGAAGGCAAAATTAAAATTATACCAAGTCATTTCGAAAAAGTTTACTATAATTGGATAGAAAATCTCCGCGATTGGTGTATTTCCAGACAAATCTGGTATGGACACAGGATTCCTGTTTTTTACAAAGGAGATGAAATAATTGTGGGAGAAAATCCGGGCAACGATTGGATTCAAGATGAAGATACACTAGATACTTGGTTCTCTTCGGGGTTATGGACTTTCTCAACCCTTGGCTGGCCAAACCAAACAGAAGATTTGAAAAACTTTCATCCAACAAGCGTCATAAATCCAGGATACGAAATATTATTCTTCTGGGTTGCTCGCATGATTCTAATGTCAGAATATTTAATAGATGAAATTCCTTTTAAAACAGTGTACCTTCATGGAATGCTTCGAGATGTTAAAGGACAAAAATTTAGCAAATCATTAGATAATGGAATAGATCCTATCGAAATCATAGAAAAATATGGTGCTGATGCGCTCCGTATGTCAATGATCGTGGGCATCGGACCGGGAGCAGATGCTAAATTTGATATCCAAAAAGTAAAAGCCTATAGTAAATTTTCAAACAAAATCTGGAACGCAGCACGTTTTGTTATGGAGAATATGAACAATGCAAAAAATTTCAATATTAAAGAGAAACTAGAGTATGATGAAGAAGATAAAGCCACAGATGAAGAATTAAATTCCCTAATTGGAGAGATTACAAAAGAGATGGATGAATATAAGTTTTATATTGTTGCTGAAAAATTATATCACTATACATGGCATACTTTTGCTGATATTATAATAGAACGTTCGAAGAAAAAAATTCTAGAAAATAAAAATGCAGATTCGGCAAAAATACTTCTCTATATGCACCTCATTACCCTACTCAAGGTTCTACACCCATTTATGCCTTTTGTCACAGAAGAAATCTGGTCTATGCTACCAAATAAAAAAAATCTTTTAATGGTGGAAAGTTGGCCAAAACATAAATTAAATGACAAATGATCCTAAAATTTTAGGTTTAGCATTTTTGGGCGGAGTCGTCCCATCTCTTTTGTGGCTGTGGTTCTGGCTTAAAGAAGATAATCAAAAACCTGAACCAAAAGGAATCCTTGCTGTGGTCTTCATTATGGGAATGATAGCAGTTGTCTTCATTTTACCAATCCAGAAGTTTATACAAGCTCATGTAAGCTCTGACCAGTGGGAACTAGTTCTGTGGGCAAGCGCGGAAGAAATAATTAAATATTTGGCTGTTTTGGTGATTATTTACAAAACAAATCACGCCGATAAACCTATAGATTGGCCAATTTATTTAATCACTTCGGCTTTGGGTTTTGCAGCGCTTGAAAATACATTATTTTTGATAAAACCATTTTCAATGGGTCAAAATACTGTAGGCTTGCTCACAGGGCAACTTAGATTCTTGGGATCCACTCTTCTACATACTGTTTCAAGCGGAATTTTGGGTATTGCGCTTGGAATTTCCTTGCACATCAATGGATTAAAGAGAAAATGGTATCTTGTTGTCGGCTTTATATTCGCTATTACCTTGCATAGTGTCTTTAATTTTTTTATAATAAGGAATAGTGGAAATGATTTCTTAAAAGTTTTTGCTTTCCTGTGGGTCGTTACTATTATCGTTATGTTACTTTTTGAAAAAGTAAGGAGAATGAATTAATTTATGGAAAATAAAAAAAGAAGTTTTTGGGAGAGATTAACTGGAAGTGTTAGTACGGAAGAAGACTCAGGGGAAATGAAGAAAAACGGAACGGGGGGAAATAAGGGCAACGGAAAAGACAAAAAAAATGGTAACAACTGGATTGAAGAAGAAAATGAGGAAGCGGAATTAGCTGTTGATGTTTATCAGACCCCCGTCGAGATTATTGTACAGACAATGGTTGCCGGAGTTAAGCCAGAAGATTTAGAATTATCGATTGCCCGTGATATGATAACCATCCATGGTAAACGTGAAGAACATAGAAACATCGATGAGGAAAATTATTTTACCAAAGAACTTTATTGGGGGAAATTTTCTCGTACTATATCTCTCCCGCAGGAAGTAGAGCCGGAAGAAGTTGAAGCAACAGAGAAACACGGGCTCTTGACTATCAAGCTTCAAAAGGTAGATAAAGAAAAAACAAATAACGTAAAAGTAAGATCAATCTAGGAAATTTTGGTGCTTGGGGGCAGAATCGCACTGCCGACCCTTCCCTCTTCAGGGGAATGCTCTACTAACTGAGCTACCCAAGCAATGTTTTTTTTAAAAAACTTTCTTTTTGCTGTTAATTTTATTTCTTAAAATTTTGAAGTAGGGAATTAAAATTATCAATATCACTTCTCGCTCCACCGTATATATTCGTTAATTGATCTATATAAGGCTGAATAAGATAATAAGCGCCAACAGCAGAACCAATTATGAACACCCAGTAAAGAATACTCATAATCCGCTGAAGACGCATCGAGCGCCGCATGGAATGCAACATGTCATTATTCTCTTTAGCAAGCTCAAAGGTCTCTTCTAGCAACTTTTTGAATTCAGGATCCATAAATATAATTTAGCACAATAATTTATAAAATAAAAGATTGTAGTGTCTTAGATAAAATTATTGGCTTTTTTTATCTAGATACATCTTTTGATCAGCTTTGTTTAGTATTTCTTTAACTGTTGTCTCATCTCCCCTATTTAATACTTCATGTCCAATTGAAATAGAAAAAGTAATAGTTTCACTCTGACTGCCATCAGGTTCTATTTTACTGAAAGATAAATTGGTATTGATCTGCTCTTGAATCCTTTGAAAAATTGACTGCAGTAGATCAGGGTTGTTGTCTGTTATGGGTAACACTATTAGAAATTCATCACCCCCCACTCTAAATATCATATCGCCCCTCTTTGTAACCCCTTTAAAACGTTCTGCTGCGACAACCAATGCCTGATCACCAGCTAGATGACCATGTGTATCATTTAATTTTTTAAATTCTTTTATATCTAAAAAAATAACCATAATTGACTGTACAGGTAATTTTCGTCTCCCTTCAGTAGAATTTAATTCTTCTTTCAACCTATTTAGTTTGAGTTCTAAAGATGCGCGACTAAAGACACCCGTCAGGGCATCAATCTCAACCCTCTTATCAAGTTTTTCTAAAAGCAGAGAAGCTAGTTCGGCATATTGTGCTACTGTAATTGACTCCTGTGTAAGTGCACCCTTTAACTCTCTTAAATTGTAATTGCCAGATATTATTGACTCTTTAAGACGTCGAAACACTCCTGTCTTTTCTGGGTTTGGAATTCTTCTTCCGTGCTCACCAGTCTCAAGTGTTGTCTTCATAGAAATTATTTTAACATAAAATTTTTTAAAACCTAATTCTGGTGCCCTCGGTACGAATCGAACGTGCATCTATTCCTTAGGACGGAACTGTTCTATCCATTGAACTACGAGGGCCTATAGAGAACAAGGTATTGTTGTAAATAAATTAAAGTCCGAGCAATTGGATAATTTTAGGCTTATTAAAGCCCACCACAAGCTCTTCGTCAATAACTATGACCGGCACACCCATTTGCCCGCTTTTTTCTATCATAATCTTCCTTTGTTCAGCATCCCCTGCCACATCGTGTTCAATGTAGGAAATATTATTTGCTTTAAAAAATTCTTTCGCCATGTGACAAAAATGACAGGACGGGGTCGAATAAATTGTTACATTCTTCATAAAAAAAATACGAATAATTTATAATATTAGTATTATATCATACTTGCTCTAAAGGCCAAATAAGGATATATTTTAAATAATTGCGGGATTAGTTTAGTGGTAGAATGAGTATTTCCAAGTCTAAAGGATCGTTGTTGAAAAAATTTACATACTGCGGGATTAGTTTAGTGGTAGAATGAGTATTTCCAAGTCTGCGAGGATGTTTTTGTGATAAATTTAAGTCATGCGGGATTAGTTTAGTGGTAGAATGAGTCCTTCCCAAGGATTAGACGGGGTTTCGATTACCCCATCCCGCACAAAGTAAGGGATAGCAAGCAAACTGCTTTGCTTGCGTGGGGAATCGAAAAGGCTTTTCCATGCACCAGCGGAAAAGCACCTGGCTATGTAGTGGCTCGATTACCCCATCCCGCACCAGTTAGTTAAATAAGTTTCGAAAAAAAGAGAAAAATCCTCCGGATTTTGTATCTTGTATTTCTATTTTATTTTTGTTTTCCACTACTACCACCATACCCTCTCCTTCTTTTGCTAAACCAAATTTATCACGGATGCTTTCTTCTACCCCTTCATCCGTTTTTAATTTAGCAATATCTAATGTTAGCTTGTCTTTTTCCTGTTTTAATTCTGCAATCTTATTTTCGGCTATTTTTCTATTTTCTCTGGTAACTTGTATTTTACCCATAAAACCAATAACACCATAAGCAAAAATTATCACTAAAATACCCAAAAGAACCAAAATAGGTCTTGATTGTAAAATGTTTCTCCATCCTCTTTTTTGTTCGAAATTTCTCATAATTTAAAAAACATGCTATACTCATTAAGTATATGCTTTTCAATAAAAAACATCAAAAGAAAATACAAATGATTTGGACGGTTTTGGGTATTTTAATCATCGTTAGTATGATTTTATTGTATTCTCCCATATTTAGTCTCAAGTAGACTTTTAGAACTAGGCCCTATCTTGAAAAATTTTAAGAAACGTGGATTAATCTACTCTCCGCTACGCATCATTTTTAAGAATACATCTTGTGAAATATTTACCCGTCCTCTTTCTTTCATTTTCTTTTTTCCTTTCTTTTGTTTCTCACGGAGTTTCATTTTACGAGTAATGTCACCTCCGTACATGTGCTGGGTAACATCTTTTTTCATACCAGAGAGAGTGGCAGATGAAATGATGCGTCCGAGTGCGCGACCTTGAATCTTTAAAGTGAACATTTGCCTCGGCAAAAGAGCTTCTAATTTTTCCACTGCTTTTTGAGCTTCTTCCTCTACCCTTTTTTTAGAAACCACTCTAGAAAAAGCGGGTACTACTTCACCTGCCACCAGAATATCAAGCCTTGTGACATCAGCTTCACGCTCCCCTGATATTTCGTAAGATATGGAACCATAGCCAGAGGAAACACTTTTTAATTCATCAAAAAAGTTGCGCATTAGCTCGCGCAGTGGCATTTTGACCGAGATTGTAGAACGACTGTCCCCGAAATTCTCCGTATCGCCCACTTCTGCCTCATGGTCAAAAAGAATTTGCATAATACTGCCAACATATTCTACTGGAGTAATTATTTTCAAATTTACCCAGGACTCAAATATGGTTTCTATATTTCCGTCATCTGGAAAAAAAAACGGTGAATAAATTTTTTCTTTCTTCCCTTGTTTGTTGACCACTTCATAAGTAATAGACGGGGTGGTAACAACCAAGTTCAAATTGAATTCCCGTCTCAACCGCTCTGTAATAATTTCTAGATGCAACATTCCAAGGAAACCACATCGAAACCCCCTACCTAAAGACCCAGAGGACTCTTCTTCATAGGAAAAAGAGGAATCCGAAAGTCGCAATTTTCCCAACGCCAATTTAAGTTCGGCAAAATCATCCGCATCTTCTGGAAAAACGGAAGCCCAGACCACTGGCATAGGTTGCATATAGCCAGAAAGCGCCGGTAGCGGATTTTTTAACATTGTAATAGTATCTCCGACAGAAGCAATGCCCGGCTTTTTAATACCTGTGACAATATAACCAATATCGCCAGACGAGAGATAGTCCTGTGGAGTCTCTTCTGGTGAGAAAGTGCCGACTTCCAACGCATTGAATTTCTCGCCCGATACCGCAAAAATCAAATTATCACCTCGTTTTACTCTGCCATCAAGTAATCGTACAAAAACAATAACTCCTTTATGATTAGAATATTTAAAATCAAAAACTAAAGCACGCAAAATATTATCACTCCTATTTTCATTCTTACTCACTTCACCACCACTGTTGCGAAATGGGTAAGTTTCTTTCGGTTCTGAAACACGTTTTATAATTTCCTGCAAAAGATTATCCACACCTTCTCCGGTACGACCCGAAACTTGCAGTATTTCTTCTCTACTACAGTGGAGAAGCTTTACAACTTCTTCTTTAACCTCCGATATTCTAGCTAAAGGTGAGTCAATTTTAGAAAGTACGGGAATTATTTTTATGCCCCCATCTCGCGCCATAGCAAGTGTAGTTAGTGTCTGCGCTTGCACACCTTGCGTAGAATCAATTAATAAAATAGATCCTTCCACTGCCTTTAAAGCGCGGGAAACTTCATAAGAAAAGTCTACATGCCCTGGTGTATCAATCAGATTTAGTATATATTCTTGCTCTTCACTTCTTTCAGGACCTCCAGGATGGTAAACCATCCTTACGGGTTGCATTTTGATGGTTATCCCTCTCTCTCGTTCAAGTTCCATAGAGTCCAACACCTGATCACGCATCTTCCGCTCTGGCACGGTATGTGTAATTTCAAGCATTCTATCTGCTAAGGTGCTTTTCCCGTGATCTATATGCGCTATAATTGAAAAATTTCTAATGTGTTTTAAATCCATGTTGTTTGGTATTAAAGATGCTCTTTGACATTAATTCATTATTCCATAAATCCACCAGTTTGGTGATTCCATAGATCGGCGTACACGCCCGACTTTTCTAATAGTGTCTTGTGTGTGCCTTGTTCTACGATTTGTCCTTTATCTAAAACAATTATTCTATCCATTTTTTGTATGGTGGAAAGACGGTGAGCAATCACTATCGTAGTTTTTCCTTTCATAAGTTCGTTGAAGGCGTCCTGAATGTAATACTCGCTGACACTGTCGAGTGAGCTCGTAGCTTCATCCAGCATAAGTATCGGAGAATCCTTCAGCATCGCCCGAGCTATCGCCACTCTCTGCCGCTCTCCACCAGAAAGTTTCACCCCACGCTCGCCAACTAATGTATCATATTTTTTTGGCAATTTAGAAATAAATTTATCGGCGTGAGCCTTTTTTGCCACCTCGGCAATTTCTTCTTTGGTTGCATTGTTTTTGCTATAGCCAATATTCTCCCCTATAGTCCTATGAAATAAAATTGATTCTTGGGGTACATATGAAATCATGGAACGCAAATCATTTTGGGATACATTTTTTATATTTTGTCCGTCGATAGTAATATCTCCATTTGATATATCTGCGAAACGAAGGAGAATTTTAGTGATGGTTGATTTTCCTGCTCCAGAGTGTCCTACGATACCGACACGTTCACCTGGGGCAATTTCAAGATTAAAATTTTCGAAAACAGAAATTCCGCCCTTATAAACAAAAGAGACATCTTTAAAGATGATATGCCCTTGATGTATTTTTAATTTTTCAGGCACTTGCTTGTCAACAATATCTATGGGCGTATCAAAAATATTTACAACCTCTTGCATGTCAGTCATAGCTTTCATGGCTTTTGTTAAAGATCTTCCAAAATTCCATAAAATATCAAACAAGCTAAACATATAAGTTTGAATCAAAACGAACATACCTAATGATATTTTTCCTGCATACCAAAAATGAATATTAGTAAAAAGCACAGTGATTTGTAACGTAGCCATCATTGTTGACTGAGCAATATTTTGGAAATTTCCAAAATACCAAGCTTTTCTCCTCTTCTTTTCTTCGTCGTTAGTAACTAATTTAAAATTTAATTCTTCTTTTTTATCACTACTAAATATTTTTATGTTTAATATATTCATTATTGCATCAGAAAAGCGCCCTGTAACTAATGAGTCAGCAGCAGCTTCTTCTATATCATAGAAGATTTTTTTTCTTATGAATAAAAATGTAACTAAAATATAAAATACCGACCAAACTAAAAAGATATAAGCCAATATGGGAATTTTAAAGAATAAAATAATAAGAATTCCAGACAAGGTAATAAAAGAAAACCAAATTTGGAAACTAACTATATCAGTAAGTGTTTCAAAAGACCTGGTAAAACGTCTCGACTTGGCAATGATGCTTCCAGAAAAATTATTGGAAAAAAAGTGGTAAGAATGTTTCATTAGTTGTTCAAAAGTAAAATCATAAAGACGTTTCATGACTTTACTTTCAAAACGCGAGGTTGCAAAATCTCCTACTCGAAAACCAACATTGTGGATAAGGACAATTACACAAATTATTAAAAAATAATGTAGCGCCTGATTTAAAATTAAATCTCTTGAAACATTGGAAGAAAACAAATCTATTATGGATTTAAAAACTAAAGGTTTAAGTATGCTGTCGAAAATAATTCCAACAGCGTATCCTAAAAACATCAGCGAAAAAGCCACCCAATGTTTTTTGGCATGAGGCCATATATATTTAAATATTTTTGAAACCGAAAACATTCTGCCATTCTACCAGAAAAAGCCCTTATTTCAAAGCCCAGAAAACGAGTTTAGAGTCCCTCCTGAGAGGGTGCGACAACTTTGGCACGCCAGAATTTAGTTTTAAAAGTTTTTACTATGTCCTTTAATTCCTCATTATTCAAAAAATACAATACAAAAATAGCGACAAAAATACCTAAAATCCCAGAAATAAAACCTTGGAAGAATACACCCCAGAAAGTGGTGGTACCAAAGATCGGTGAAAGTATATTTAAAGAGAGATATGCCACAAGTCCTAAGAAGAACGCAGCGCCCAAACTTTGGAAAAAAGTTTTAGTAATAAAGGAATCCCCTTTCATAAAGTCACGTCTCACAAAAAACCAGAGAACAATAGAATTTACAATCGTACCGAGAGAATATGCAAGCGGAAGCATCAACACTTGCGTGCCAGAAATATCAGCAACCTTTAGTATGGACTCTATAAAAAATCTAAACAGAATCATATTCTCAAAAAGATTAATGAAAATAAAGGATAATATTATGATTAAAATAGAACAGATCAGATTAACTGTGAGTGGAGTTTTTGTATCACCTTTCGCATAATAAGCTCGAGACAAAAGAGCAATCATCCCCTGAGCAACAACTGAAACAGAAAAAATTGCTAGTGATGCCGCGACTAATCGAGTATTTTCCCAAGAGAAAGACCCGGAACCTAAAATAACTCTTACGATTTGCGCTCGAACCACAATAAAAAGAAACATTACTGGAAGTGACCAAAATACGATAGCGCGAGCAGCTCCTTTAAGATGTTCTTTAAACTCATCCATTTTGCCGAGAGAAACAGACTTCGCTAGGGTGGGAAAAGCAGCCACTGCATAGGATATACCAATAATATTAAGGGGCACTGATTGAAGATTTAATGAAAGATTAAAAATTGAGATAGAACCACTCTCCAAATACGAAGCGAGAGCGATAATAGAAATCAAAGCTATATTATTAAAAGCTAAGCCCAGTGTCCTTGGCAGTGAAGTCATCGTCACTCGCTTGATATCTTGAAAATTGATTGAAAAAGAAAATTGGGGCGTAAATCCAAAAGTTGTCGAGGCAAATACCTGGATTATAAAATGCATCAAGGCCCCAAAAACGACTCCCATCGCTAACCCATAAATCCCCCAAATAGAATAGAAAAACATCACACCGATAATAATTCCTAAATTATAGAAAATGGGACTTAAAGAATAAATAAAAAACTTACGAAAAAGCTGAGTTACTGTCCCGAAAAGATTTGAAAGTCCCATCAAAATAGGTGAAAGCAACATTATACGTGAAAGCACAACTACTTTTGTCTGCAAAAGTGGATCAAAACCCGGAGCAATAAAAGATACTAAATACGGCATTAAAAAGAAAACAGTTATGGAAACACCTATCATCACAAGCAAAAAAGCAGTGAAAATATCATTTAAAAATTTTCGGGCTTCACTTGTTACTGCATCACCATTCATTTTTGCTACTAGAAAAGGAATAAGTACAGTGATCGAGGCAAGCGAAGCAACAGATATAAATATAAGATCCGGTATCCTAAAGGCCGCATAATAAATGTCTAGTGTTGCAGAGGGTCCAATAAAATGAGCGAAGGCGCGATCACGAAATAACGCCAAAATTTGAGAGAGGAAAGCAAAACACCCCAAAAGAAGCGCAGCTTGGTTTATATTTACATATTCTTTATTAAAAATCTTAAAAATCTTCTCCATTCTGTAGAAATTAATTATTTAATAACTATTACAGCATAACATATGTCCTGTGAATTTCGCACAGGATTTATTCATTTATTTGATTATGGTGTTTTCTTTTCTGAGTCTTCGTCTTTTTTAGTAGCTCCATTTAAATTCTTTAAAGATTCCATATATTGTATCAGGTCTTGATTCGTGGGAGAAATGGCAAGCGCTCTCTCTGCATAAGAAAGTGCACTTGCATTATCCCCCTCACTCTTTACTATTTGAGAAAGAGTGATCAAAGCATCAATATAATCTGGCTTAAGGGAAAGGGACATCTTCGCATATTCTTTGGCTTCTTTGATTTTTCCATCGGCAAAAAAAGCGTTTGCTATAGATAGTTTTATACTCGGATTATTCGGATTAAGACTCGATGCTATCTCGTGCGCTTCGATCGCTTTACTATAAGCACCCGGAACACCGAATGAGGCAACTGTTTGATATACAGAACCGATTGCTTGAAAATTTAAATAATTTTTCGGATCATATGTTACCGCCAATTGCGCACCATTCACGGCTTGATCTAAATTTGCTTGTAGTGTAGCTTTATCTGCATCAGATAATGATACTCCCTGTTTAATTAAGGAATTTAATTTAATGAGATATATCTGCGCGTAAGTCCGCATATACAGATCATTTGAATAAAGTGAAATAGCTTTGCCTATGGATACTTGGGCATCTGGGATGTTTGACGCCAAAAGTGTTTTTCTAAAATAGGAAACAGAAGCAAAGCGCTGTATGTATTCAAACGCAGTGGTAACAGAAATAATTATAACGACTACGAGAAGCAGTATAGAAAAAAAACTTTTTCTATGATCATCCAAAAACGATATAGAAATTTTCCCATTCGGACTATTAAAAGTGTACAAACCTATAAACACTCCTGTAAAAGCAAAAGCTAATAAAAATATTACAGAACCTGTAGAGTAAAAGAAGGAGGAAATAAATAAATAAAGAGATAATAAAAAAAATACTATTATTTCACGATTTATAATCCTTTTAATGCCAACAAAAAGAAATCTCATACCAGTGACTATTAACAAAATAAAGAAAATAAGCCAAGCGAGAATACCAAGATACCCAGTAGTAGAGGCAAGAGTTGGCAACAATCCCGAACCAGAATTAAAAAAAACATCCCAAAAGACAGTATTATTGACCGAGGTAGGTTTATACATTGCCCAGGCAACTCCGAATCTATTTGGACCTATACCAAAAATTGGATCATTGGCGAGAACTGATTTGGTTACTGACATTGTAGCCCCCAAAGACGGACTGACTTCGGTATTTGATAATCCTAGATGCCGTGGTAAGATTTCCCCAATAAAAGCTCCCGATATAAAAAACAGGAAAGTTATCATAACTATGATAAAAGAAAAAGCTGGAAAATGGATTTTTTTCTCTTCGCCATCTTTTTCATTAGAGTTAACAGAAACTTTATAAACAAAAATAAATAGACTGAAAATTCCAAGAATTTCCCAAACAAATAGCAAATTAACGGCAGCAATAAATACCATTGAAAACAAAACCAATATCCTAAGTATCCATTGGGTCTTCCTTGTAACCAAAAAAAATTCACTTATCAAAAGTGAGGTAAGAGCAGAAAACCCAGCAAAGATTCCAAATGCATTCCAAGATCCCAAAATATTGTCAGTTTTTCCGCCTAAAACTCCCAGTGATAAAATCTCTGGCATAAAAAAACGAAGGCCTTGAAAAACCAAAACGATAATCGAAAAAAACATTATTCCAGATAAAAGCATTTTGGCATTTTGCAGATTTCGAAAGATAATGGAAGAAAAAAGCATTAAAAGAAAACCAGCAGAAATAAACCAGAAGGTGCCTATCTCAAAAATTGTGCCAAAAAAAGATATTCCGGACGCTTCAGAAAAAAGAGCTGAAAGAAAAAACGCCAAGATGATACCTGCGCCTCCGACTAAAATCAAAGATTTAGGAAAACTGATTTTACCATCAGAAAAACGAGCTATGGCCCAAAAAATAATACAAACAGCAAGTCCTACTACCAAAAGCAATCCTTTTAAAGTTTCAATCGGGATATTAGTGAAAGGTAAAAAGAAAAATGGTAACAATACAACAACTAAAAATAAAGAAAGAAAAGAAATCTTGTCAAATATATTTGATTTCATCAATTTTATTATACTATATTCTATTTTAAAAGTGCAAATTACAAAACGATGTTAACCCACAACACATTTTTTATATTTTTTATTCAACAACAGGTTCTGGTTCAGACACAGGAGTTGGAGTTTCAGCCGGAGGCTGACCAGCCTCTGGCTGAGGTGTAGGTTCTGGATTAGGTGCAGGCACTAGTATTGGTGCTGGAGGTTCTATGGTAACGCATTCGCCCGGAGCAGTTTTTGTTGTCCCATTTGTAATTGAGAGACAATATGGGTCTCCAGTAACTTCATCATACAAAGTTATGCCAGTACGTTTTTCGGAACTACCGACTTTTAATGTCTCTGCAACCAAATCTTTCACCTGCGCCACACCATTTTCAACTTTTTGCAATACATCACTAAAAAATGCACTGGCATAAGCGCCTAGGGTGTCGGTTAGACTTCCTGCTTGCCCTCTGCTTATCAAAGGAGTGTTTACACCAAGAGCATTTATCTGTAAGTCTTTTATTTTAAAATCCAGCAAATTCACTTTTTCATCCAATGCCTGAATGCCAAGCACGGCATATCCGAGCGTATTAACAGGATTTATAATTGTCCCGTTAAAGTGTACTGCCCAAGGAGCTTCATCTGCCATTACCCCTACGTACTCGGTACTATAGTCTCCAGTACCAAATCCTGCTTTGTATTTGAACCTATACACGGGAGTGTCAAGAATCGTCGACAAAGCTTCTTCTGGTTCAACTGTCCCAAGTATGTTTTTGTACTCTCTCTTTGAACCTGCTGCCGTCCAGGAAGTTATACCATTTCCTGCCGCATCAGTCAGTTGCTGACCTGCGGCGCCCACCGCGGTGGGTAAAGTGAGAGTCCAAGTTCCTGCTGCAGCTGCTGGTTGAATGGTAACCAGTCCGGAGGTATTCCCCGCTACACCAATAGTTCCCAGTGTCGTTCCTGCTAGACCAACATGAAGTAATGTTGAAGGCGCCGTTGTCCCGATACCGACCTTGCTGCCTTGTATGGTCACAACATCAGCAATCGCACTTCCGTTACTCCTTGTTTGAAATCTAATATCGCCAACTTCGCTTCCGCTTGTTACGGTTGAATGCAAAGCAGTAATTCTTGCAACTTCATCTAAATTTCCAGCAGAATCTTCTGTCCTAAACAAAATTCCAGCACCTACCCCAGCTGATCCTACATCTCCAGAAACTGTACGGTCTAATCTTATTAAATCAATAACTTTATTACCAAAATTATTACTAACATCAACCAAAACTGCTGGAGTACCAAAACCAGCTTCACTCGCTTGTGCATGTTCAATTTCTAATTTAACTCCCGGTCCCGTCGTCCCGATACCGATGTTACCCCCGCCTGGTTGAAGGGCAAGATTTCTGTATTCGTTCATCGGGTCAAGTGCCTGTAACCACGAATAACTCCCATCAACAATTCCAAATTGAAGTTTGTCGTCTGTAATTAGTCCCGTCCCTGTTGTGATTTGAAAGATGCTTTCATTTCCATTTCCATTATATGCGCCACTCACACCCACTACCTCTAATGGGTCTAATGGCACCGTCGTCCCGATACCGATATTGCCAGAATTTAAAATAACCAGCGGACTAGCCCAGGTAATAGCCGAGTCAGCAGTGCCGGTACCAGCGACCGAAAAAGAAAGATCACCTGTATTGGAACGGCTAATTAAAGCAGCGTAGTTTGCCGGGGATGCGTTACCATATTTCCATCCGCTGTCATAATAAGCGTTAAAGCCAAGTGCGGGATTACTATAAATGGTATAAAGCGCGTCACTAGCTCCTAATTTGGCCGTCGTATTGCCTTTTGAAGTTGTTACTTCCAAACCAAAATTTGGTGTACTTGTCCCAATGCCGACGAAACCATTATTCAAAACGGTCATTGCAACAGTTGCTCCGTCAGTTCCACCGACAAATTGATGAGCGATACCTGTTACTGTTCCTATGCCTGTGGTAGATTTATAAGTGACACCTGAACCAACAGCTGTGCCACCGACAATAAGAGGAGTTGTAATGTTTGTAGTAAAAGTCGGAGAAGTTCCAAATACCAAGGCACCTGTGCCTGTTTCATTGGAAACCGAAGTCAATAACTGAAGAGATGTGATTGAATCAGTTGCTGTGCCATAAAGTGTTCCGGAGGTTGGTAGAGAAGTCCCGTTAATTGTACCAGAAACGGTTAGATTGCCAGTCAATGTAGAACCACCAGTAATAGCGAGGCTGGCAAGCGTAGAGACCCCGGTAATATTTAATGTAGTCGCAATTAGATCTTGAACTCCAAGCGAAGCAAAGCCACCACTGTTACCTATGATTTGATTATTATTATAGCTTGGTGGAGCAAAGGAGGGAGGAGAGAGTGGAGCAAAACCGCCTGATGTTCCTGCAGGACCTGCTGGACCTGCTGGACCTGCTGGACCCTGTAAGCCTTGTGGTCCTGGAAGGCCTTGGGTGTAAATTGTTTTAGCGGTAGGGGTTTTGGCAGAAACACTAACTCCTGACAAGACCTGCTCACCTATGGTGTTTGGGTGGGGAGAAGCAGGAAATTGCGGAATACTTGAAGGGTCTGAAATGCCCGATGTGTTTGAAGTGCTTGGGGTGGGCGAAGAGGAAACTATTGTATTGGGAGAAGTTGGAGTAGTTTTTGATGAAATTGATGGTTCAGAATTTTGGTTTTCAAAAAGAAAAAAGATTTCAGAAATCCCATCGCCTAGTGGATTGATAACGTAATTGTAATAAGTATTAAAGAGGGATTCGCTTAATTCTGTTAAGGGGTTAGCAACCAAAGAAATAGAAGAATAAAGTTCAGCATTAGAAATTTTGGAAACTATCTTCCTGGGAGCCTTTCCAATTTCACTGGTAATATTATTTACCGACTGGATAATATATTCTTTAGAAATAGAGGACGTTTCTAACAACCCTTTGCCTATGGGTGATAAAATATATTTATTATAGACATTTTGAAGAGAATTATTTACATTATTTAATTCAGTCGAAAAATCAAAAGCCCTAGTGCTTGAGGGAAAAATAAAAACGACTAAAAACAGAATAATGGAACCAAAGAGGGACCGCAATAGTAATAGATACTTTTCGTTAAGTTTGGGGAACATATTTTTTATATTTGCGGAAACATACATATTATACAATAATAATAATATATTTGATAGAAAAACCTTAGTGTGGATAAGGTAGCCTACAGTACAATGTTAATAAGTCTGTTTTTAACATAAATTATTTTTTTTATTTCTTTATCTTCTGTATATTTTGAGACAGCTTCATTCTTGAGAGATTTTTGCTTTATATTTTCTTCTGTCTCATCCCCTTCTACTAAAATCTCGGCTCTGACTTTGCCGTTTATTTGTACTATGATTTTTATTTCTTTGTCTTTTATTTTCTCTGAATCATATTTTGGCCAGGATGAAAGATGGATAGACTTTTTCTCTCCAAGCATATTCCATAACTCTTCGGTGATATGCGGCGCAAATGGCGCAAGAATCTGTAAGAATTTTTTATACACATCTGACGAGAGCGAATCAAACTTCTCAACTTCATTCATAAAAATCATGAGTGAAGAAATCGCAGTATTAAATTTCATTGCTTCGATGTCTTCTGTAACTTTTTTGATAGTTTTGTGTAGGAGTTTCTGAAGAAAGGGAGACAAAGGATTTTCAAGAGTCGTGGGTTCCCTGCCCTTACGACTCCGAGGGCGAAGGCTCAGAAAATCCTTTGTCTCCCTTTCTTTTACTTTCTTTCCAATTTTCCAAACTCTCTCTAAAAATCTCCTTGGGCCTATTATTGCTTCCTCACTCCAAGCAACTGCTTGATCAAATGGCCCCATAAACATTTCATAAAGTCGTAGTGTGTCTGCACCGAAAGTATGAATTACAGTATCTGGATTTATAATATTTCCAAACCTTTTTGACATCTTTCTTCCATCAGAAGCTATAATAAGCCCCACGTGTTGAAGTCTTTTGAAAGGTTCTTTATTTTCAACAACACCTATATCATAGAGGAATTTATGCCAAAACCTCGCGTATATCAAGTGTCTAGTCGCATGTTCTGCGCCACCAACATACAAATCCACCATATTCCAATATTTTTCTTTTTTTTTATCAACCAATGCTTTGTTATTCTTTGGATCCATATAACGAAGATAATACCAAGAACTACCAGCCCATTGAGGCATGGTGTTACTCTCTCTCTTAAAGATTTTCTGGCCTTTTTTTACATTTATCCAATTTGACACATTAGCCAAAGGCGACTCTGCAGTTCCTGTCGGCTCGTAAGATTTAACTTTTGGCAATTTAACAGGCAAATCTTTTTCTTTAACTGGAATAACCTTGCCCATTCCTTCGATCCCCTCAGGATCTACGACACGCAAGATAGGAATCGGTTCACCCCAATACCTCTGGCGAGAAAATACCCAGTCCCGAAGTTTAAATTTTATAACTTTTTTCCCAAAATCTTCAAACCCGGCTTTTTGATAATTTTCAAAAATTGGCAACTTAAATTTTTCTGAAAACTCTCTGTCGCGCGCATCATCGGCTGGTACTGCCATGACTGCCCCAGTACCGTAGTTCAGAAGTACATAGTCTGCGATCCAGACAGGAATTTCTTCTCTCGTTGCTGGATTAATTGCTTTTACTCCTTTGAGCTCTACCCCTGTCTTTACTTTGTCTAGAGATGTACGCTCTATGTCATTTTTGTTTTTAACTTCTTTAACATACTTCCCTACCTCAAGGACATTATCTATCACTCCTTTGTGATTATCGTCTATTGCCAGAGTCACCCAAGGATGTTCAGGAGAAAGAACTAAGTATGTAGCACCAAAGATAGTATCTGGCCTCGTGGTAAAAATTGGTATCAAGCCAGGTTTACCTCCATTTTTAAATATAATTTGAAAATTAATTTCTGCACCTTCACTCCTGCCGATCCAATTCTTCTGTGACTCTTTTATAGATTCCGGCCAATCGAGTTCATCTAAGTCTGCAAGCAGTCTGTCAGCATAATCAGTGATTTTCAAAACCCACTGACGAATGGGCTTCTTCTCAACAATAGTTCCGCATCTTTCACATTTTCCATCTTCCACATCTTCATTGGCTAAAACAGTTCTGTCTTTTGGACACCAGTTCACCGGTTCATTAGATTCGTAAGCCAAACCCTTTTCCAAAAGCTTCAAAAATATCCACTGAGTCCATTTATAAAACTTCGGGTCAGAAGTATTGACTTCTCTCTCCCAGTCATAATCAAAACCAATAATTGCTAATTGTTTTTTAAATCTAGCAATATTTTTTGCTACTGATATCACAGGATTTGTCTTCGTCTTGATGGCGTAATTCTCCGCCGGAAGACCGAAGGCATCAAAGCCCATTGGGTGCAACACATTGAAACCCTGCATCCTTTTCATTCTGGAAACCACATCAGTCGCTATGTATCCTTTCGGATGCCCGACGTGAATACCTTCCCCGGAAACATAAGGAAACATATCCAAGACATAAAACTTTTTTTTCTTGGAGTTGTCCAGAGTTTTATATACTTTGTTTTCTTGCCAAATAGTTTGCCACTTTTTCTCGATTTTTTTATGGTCGTATTCTTTCATCACTTCATAATAAACAAAAAAACGCTTTTATGCAAAGCGGTTTTTTGTCAAAGAGACACTTTGACATTATCGTAAAGGTTTAGGATATGGAGGATAAATATCTTTGTCTATTGTTCTTTCAAAACAAGTTCGTCCGGCCTGATGGTCCCAAGATTCATTCACTCCACCGGGACGGGGGTAAGGATATGTCATTGATACATCTTTTTCATAAGCCAGCATCGGCACTACTCCACCTCCATTATGTTCGCGCCAACCTTTAGGAATAGGCAAGGCAAAAGTCGCGCAAAATTCAAACTTAAGCAGACTGAGAACTTTGTATTCATAAGTTTCTCCTTTCTCAAATTCTGGCGGAATAGGTAGAGAATAACCAGAAAGTGGATTGGAAAGCTCGGTCAAATTTGCTGGCAATTTTTCTTTTTGCTGCCAAAAATTAATTACTTGGTATTGGATATTTTGAAGATCATTTACCCTTCTGTCGTCCAAACGAAGCAGTCTTTGTTTTGCTGGACTACCAATAACAGAAAAACTGTAAAAAATAGAGACCACGACGAGAACAACCCCAACTAATCCAAAAATCATCCCGATTCTTGACTGAGAATTGTCTTTGCTTCGCAGTAAAAATATATAATAAACACCCACCAAAAGAGCCACCACTAAAACAGATGCCACTTTCAAAATAAACCGACTTGTAACTTCTCCGGAAATAAAATATTTTACTAGAGTCACCAGGTCAACCACTGTGACAATTGATGAAAGAAATAAAATTATATATATAAGCCACTTTTGAATCACTTCGTCTATATGTTCCAATCCCCTGTTTCTAATTTTATTCCAAAAATAAGATATGGATAAAAAAATTGGAAAAAAGATGATGAGGGTAGCGAGCGCCATTCGAATGCCTTCGTATTCGTAAGTGGAATAACCATATTGATAACTAGAATTCAAAACATCCGGAAAACGCTTGTTAAGCGTTTCAAAAACAAGATTTAGAAATGATACGACTGAAGTTGTTAATGCGATCAACATTCCGAGGCAAAGGAAAAAGAATCCTATCCCAAACTTTGACTTTATAACATTTGTTTGTGTTTCCATAGGGTAATTTTACCATAAACTACTTTATTTAGAAAGTACACTCCAGACAGCCGTATTTGCTAATGAAATAAGACGATTGTTGGATTTTTCTAGCACACAAAGCTCACCTGCCTCAACATCGCCAGTAAAATTTTTCATCATGTCAGCAAGTGCATAGCCGAGTGTTAATGATGAAGAATCAATTCCGTAAGAAGTTAAAATTACAAAAAGTGGCTTATCACTTAAAACTTTTTGTACTTGTGCAAGAAGTTTTGGAAGCATAACTTCCAATTTCCAAATTTCCCCTTTAGGTCCCCTGCCGAACTTTGGCGGATCCATGATGATAGCATCATACTTATTTCCTCTTTTTACTTCACGCTCCAAAAATTTTAAAACATCATCTTCAATAATACGCATAGGTAATTTATTAAGATCTGATAATTTTTGGTTTTCTTTTGCCCAATTTAAAATTTGCTTTGAAGCATCAATATGTGTCACCTCCGCCCCAGCACGCAGAGCAAAAAGACTCGCCACACCAGTGTAACCAAATAAATTTAGAAATTTAACTGGTTTTTTTGATTGCTTAATTTTCTTTTCTATAAAATCCCAATGCACAGCTTGTTCTGGGAAAAATCCCAAATGACGAAATGGTGTGGGAGAGGCAAAAAATTTAATATTTTTACATGACATTTTCCATTTCTCTTCAATTTTGCCTTGCATTTTCCACCCTGCCTTTGCACCTACTTTTGAACTCCAAAATTTACCATTAGCTTTGTCCCATTCTTTTTGGGATAAAGTTTTTGACCAAAAAGCATCTTCTAATGGACGCACAAAAGTATATGAACCAAAATGCTCCAATTTTTCTCCCTCTCCAGTATCTAGAAGTTCATAGTCTGTCCAACTCTCTGAATAAAAAATTTTGATTTGTTTCATGTTGATTTATAAAATTTTGAATAAACTTTTCGCAGGGGTTTTGTGAGCGACGGCGAACAAACTTCAGGATTTTTTAAGCTTCAAAAAATTCGTACCGGAGAAAAATTGTATTCAAAATTTTATTTCTCATATTAAAAATTCAATCACATCTCCATCTTGCACAATATACTCTTTACCTTCAGTTCGCACTAGTCCTTTGGAGCGAGCGACAACATAAGAGCTCATCGAGCCTGAGGGCTCTTCAGAGCCTGAACGGCCACAGTCTAATAAATCTTTCCAGTTAATTACTTCTGCGCGGATAAATTTTTCTTTAAAATCATTATGGATAGCGCGACCAGCAAAAGGCGCGGTCGCTCCACGAAACGTAGTCCAAGCCCTCGATTCATCTTCGCCGGTAGTGAAAAAAGTAATTAAATTTAAAAGATCGTAGCTTGCTTGTACTAGATTATCCAAACCAGTTCCAAAAATAGGATCAATTTCAATATGTGGGCCTGGAAGTTTTGATATAAAATCTTTTTTCACACTCTCTGCCGCTTCTGATGTGTTAAGCACATACAAAGTCGGTTTTGTAATTCCAGCTTGTTCAAGTTCAAAATTTATAACTTCAATATCAAAAAGCGGGTCAATATTATCGTGAACATGAATCATATCTTTATCTTCAAAAATTCGCACCACTTCAATGATTGCATCCACTTCTCTAATATGGGAAAGGAATTTATTACCGAGTCCTGCGCCCTCGCTTGCCCCCTTCACCAATCCCGCAATATCTACAAATTCTACCACTGCAGGAATCTTTTTCTTGGACTTAGACATGGCTGATAGTTTATCTAATCTTTCATCTGGCACAGGAACAATACCTACCGATGGATCAATAGTACAAAAGGGATAATTTTCTGCTGGTACACTCTTTTTCGTCAACGCATTAAAAAGCGTGGACTTCCCCACATTTGGCAGACCAACAATCCCGATCTTTAACATTTATTGAATATAGCAAAATGCGAAGCAAAAAGAAACTTAATTTTTTATTAAATAAATATTCATAAAAACAAAAAAGAGCCCGCCCGTCTTGTTAACGGGTGGGCTCCACATAGTGCAGACAAAAAGAACTACTTCTTCGGCCGACGCGAGACATCCTTATGCCCCTCAATAAGTCGGAGGAACTCAATCTTCGGAAATGGAATGCCGTGACGAGAACAGAATTCCTCCAGAAGATCTTCGGGAATACCCACGCCGGTTTTCAAAGTGAATGCATGTTGCGCATCCAACTCCTTAGCCATGACGATCTTATCGAGATACTTTCTGCTGCGATGCATCAGCTTTTCGAAGCTATCACGCTCCTCGCTGAGCCAGTGTGCAATAACAGATTTCTGACGCATGGTCAGGTCCTTGTTATCGATCACTTCGCTGAGAGAGTCTGCCCACTCCTGAAGAATGGTCAGATTGATCCCTCGCAGGAAGATGCCGATCATCGCACGCCGAAGCGCACGACGGAGAAGGTAACCCTCCCGAGTGTTGCTCGGAATGATACCCTCACGAATCATCAGAATCGAGGTCTTGATGTGGTCGAGAATGACCCTCGTCCATGCCGTGTCACCAATTCTCTGATTGATGAGTTGGTAGGACGAGCCGTACTGATCGATCTCGTGGATCGAGGCACGGCCCTGTAGGATCATGGCGAAGCGCTCAAGGCCCGCTCCCGTATCCACGCACTTCATAGGGAGCGGAGAGAAATTCCCTTGCTCGTCTTTGAAGTATTGCATGAACACTCCGGCATTCCAGATCTCGATGTGTCGCCCAGGAACCAGCACGTCGTCCGTTTCTTTCTCGGCGAATTCCTCGCCTCGATCAAAGAAGACTTCCGTGCAAGGGCCACATGGACCACTGGTTCCCGCTGGACCCCAGAAGTTGTCTACTGGTGGCCGTCCGATGATTCGATCTCGCGGTAAGAATTTCTCCCAGATGCGAGCCGATTCTTCGTCGCTCGGTACGCCTGGCAGACTTTCGTCTGCCAGGAATACCGTGGCGGAGAGACGTTCAGCAGGAATACCGAATCCCTCGGTGATGAGTTCAAAGGCAAGCTCGATGGCCCGTTCTTTGAAGTAGTCTCCGAAGGACCAGGAACCCATCATGCGGAAGTTCGTTCCGTGATAGGAATCGCCGACGCTTTCAACGTCCACAAACCTGATGCAGTCCTGCACGTTCGTCAGGCGCGGATACGGCGGTTTCGCTTGGCCCGTGAAATATGGCTTGAGCGGGGCCATACCCGAGTTGATGAACATGAGAGTCGAATCGTTCTTGGGAATGATCCCCGATGGATCGATGAGCTGGTGATCATGCTTGAGAAAGTGGCTCAGAAAGGTCTGGCGCACTTCCTCGGTCGTCTTATATAGCAGTTTCATTACAAGGTCCTTTCTGTGGTTTAGGGTTTTCGTTCCGGCATTACATTAACACACAATTATAATTACGGCAAGGATACGCCTTTTGGGATACCCATTGACATTTTAGAGAATATATTGTAGTTTTGTGCTAGAACTTATCGCAATTCCACGCTCTTTTACAACCTAAAAATTAAGGAGAAAACATGGACTGGTTTGATCGCCTCTACTTCGGTACGTGGCAACTTGGAGGACAGTTCAAAAACCTGTCCCCTGCCTATATTGAATCGCTTCTGCTTTTCGCCATCAGCTCCGGTATCCGTCGTTTTGATACGGCGGCCGTCTATGGTGGAGGCAAGGTCGAGGAGATGCTTGGCGCATGCCTACCGGAAGATGCGGTCATTGTGACCAAAATTCCGGCAGCATCAAAACCGAATCTGGAAGCACCTGAACCGATCCAAAGATTTTACTCACGAGATGGCATACATCGAAGTGTGTACGGATCATTGGAAAGGCTACGGCGATCTTCCATCGACACGGTACTTCTGCACAACTGGTTGCCCACGTGGTCGTCAGAAGCAGTAGTAATCCTTGAGTGCCTTAAGGGGCTTAAGGATGAAGGCATCGTCAAGCGTGTAGGAATTTCCCTACCCGACAATTTCTCATATCCTGTCGCTGAAGCGGTTTTGCCGCACATCGACGTGATTGAAGCTCCTTTCAACACTGAGCAGACTTGGGCGCTTCAACAGCTCCCATATCTGCTTGATCTTAAAAAGGAGGTTCTCTTGAGAAGTCTGTTCAAACAGGGGAAGTTGCTCACTGACCCGCACTCGGCCGAGATGGTTGCACGAAATGCACTCACCCTCGGCACTTCCGTTGTCATTGGTATGACAACGGAAGAACAAGTCACACGAAACATCAACTACCTGAAAGGAGAAGTCACATGAATTCCAAGATGGAATACTTCGCGGCCATTAATTCTGAGCCGCTCGTCCAAATCAGGGGCACGACTACGGGACAGGAGTTTTCCTTGCGTGAATACACGTATGGAGCTCTCGTGCCAGATAGTAATCATCCCCTTTCATCAGTCAGTGTGTCCAACAGCTCGCTGAGCATCGATCTCTGGATCGGTTGCGCCTGG